>Ga0255055_10001040_pt1 | contig 21057 bp, 17 predicted proteins | sample JV7_2_27_MG_FD_188633 | JGI IMG/M metagenome (GOLD analysis project Ga0255055, IMG submission 188633) | Seawater microbial communities from Jervis Inlet, British Columbia, Canada - JV7_2_27 | ecosystem: Environmental > Aquatic > Marine > Inlet | place: Canada: British Columbia | collected...
ACGGTTTCGATTTTGGGCAGCCACGAAAACGCCGGTAGGGTATAGGTGTCGAAATTAAGATCAAAAATCTCTCCATCCTTAAAGTGAATTTCTTCGGTCAATGCATATCCCAACCCCATGGTGATGCAGCCTTCCATCTGTGTGGTCGCCCCTTCCGGGCTAACCACAACCCCCATATCCTGGGCGCAAACCACCCGCTTGACGGCCACATTGCCGCTGCCCCTGTCGACCTCGACTTCCGCCATAAAGGCTACATAGGTGCCGGCATCGATTCCGCAGGCAATACCATACCCCCGACCGCTGGGCGTCTTTATGGATTGCCATCCAAACTTTGTTGCCGCAGCCTTCAAGACGTTGATCATGCGTTTGTCCTTGAGGTGCTCGAGGCGAAATTGAAGCGGATCCGCACCCGCTCTGGCAGCCATCAGGTTCAGATGCAGGTCGCGGGCGTAGACATTGGTGTTGTTGGCCGGTGCCCGCCAGGGGCCGACCGCGAAAGGATGATGTCTCCGAGCTGAACCGCGCCAGCGCCCGTAGACCTTTTCCTGGTGATGCAGAATTTCGTAGAACTGTTTACTTCCCCGCATGCCCGCGTAGTACACGTTGTAATCCCAGAAGGTAATCCGGCCGGAGTTGTTGAGCCCGGATTTTATCTTAACGACGGCCGCCGGCCGAAAGGTGTCGTAAAAAAATTCCTCCGCGCGACTCCAGGCCACCTGGACCGGTTTTCCGATGCGTTTTGCCAAACGGGCGGCTTCCAAAGCCTGTTGGGAGGCCGATTTTCCGCCAAATGCGCCCCCGACATAAGGCGCGATAACGCGGACATTATCCGCAGGCAGGCTTAAGCGCTCTGCGATAAACGCTTTTACCCTAAAAGGGGTTTGGGTGGAAGCCCAAACCGTGAGTTTCTTTCCATCAAAATCGGCGGCTGCCGTGTGCGGCTCCATGGGCGCATGGGCCACATAACTGTTAAAATACGTTTCTTCTATGACAGTTGAAGCCAGTTTTTCACCGGTTTTCAGGTTTCCGCCTTGAGAAGCGATTTCGGGATTCGGGGTCGATTTGAGCAAATGATCAAATATAGTCTTGTCGTCGACACCGGTTTTGGGCCGGTCGAATTGGGCTTTGATTTTTGCAAGTCCCTGTTCGGCAGCATCGGGATGTTCGTGCAGAACGGCGATAAAATCGTCTTCTTTGACAATCTGAAGGCCGTCTATATTTTTGGCCGGATCGGTATCCGCTTTAATCAATTTAGCCCCATGGGCCGGCGGTCTGAGTATTTTGGCGTAAAGCATCCCCGCAAGCCGTATGTCACCTGAAAATTTGGCAGCGCCGGTCACCTTTTCGAGCGCATCCCGCCGTGGGAACGATTTTCCCATGGTTTCAAACTCTGAAGAAGGTTTTAAGGGCGGCAGATCTTTTAAGTGTTTTTCGATAATGTTACCTTTGGTGAGTTCCCCGTAACGAATACGGCGGCCGGGGTTTGACGGGTCGTAGACGTATCCGTTTCGGGTAGCCAGGCGATCAACGGGGGATTTCAGCTGATCTGCTGCCAATTGCACTAATACCGCTCTGGCCTCACCCGCAGCCTCGCGCAGAAATATCCCAAAATGGCGGATGGAAAGGGAGCCGAAGGTTCCGGCATCCCACGGGCACAGATCGGTATCCCCCATCACAATATCCACGGCGTCGTAATCCACATAGAGTTCTTCGGCCAGTAATTGGGGGATGGAGGTCATGGCACCCTGACCCATCTCTATCTTTCCGGTATAAAGGGCGACCCGGTTATCGGCCCCGATTCTCAGAAAGGCATTGAAATCGGTGGGGATTCCGCTGTCGAGGAAGCCTGTGCGCGTCCTACGGGCCAGTGCCTGGCGATCCAGGGTGTTGAAGCCGATAATGATTCCTCCGCCTAAAACACCCATGCGCTTCAGAAATTCACGGCGATTCATAGAGGAAGACAGCATCATTTCATCCCTCCTTTCATCTCCCGGGAAGCGGTTTCAATGGCCGCAACGATCCGGGTATGGGTGCCGCATCGGCACAGGTTTTCATCCATGCCGTCGATGATTTCCGCCCTCGACGGGGTGGGATTATCAGCCAGCAGGCTGTACGCTTTGAGGATCATGCCGGGTGTACAATAGCCGCATTGGAAACCGACATGTTGGATAAACGCTTTTTGAAGCGGATGCAATCTGCCGTTTTGGGCGAGTCCCTCGATGGTTGTGATCTCGCTGCCGGCGACGTCTTTTATCGTTTTTTGACAGGAGAGCACGGCGACATCGTCGGCAAGCACCGTACAGGCGCCGCATAAGCCTTCGCCGCAGCCGTATTTCGGTCCGGTCACGCCCAGATCGGTGCGTAAAACCCACAACAGCGTCCGCGCCCCGTCCACTTTCAGGCGCACCGGACGGCCATTCAGTTTAAAACGAATCGTTTCGATCATAAAAAGCCTCCTATTCCAGAAAACAGAGGAAGAAAGAATATCGGGAGATGAACCGTATCAGAAATCCTAATCAGTTTCCACAAACATTCTGTCCATAAAAAATGGATCGTCGAAATGACGTTTGCCTACGAAGGCCACTGCATGACGGCCCCACTGGCGCATGGCGCCCGGAGAAAGGACACCCGTGGGCCAGAGAATAAAGCGCTCCAACCTTTCACTCCCGGGTGCAATGCCGTACGGATTGAACATGCTCCTTCGATCGTCTCTTAAATAGGGAAGGCTTCGGAGTTGATCATAGTCTACAAGTGAATAAACCGCCATTGCGGGCTGCGATTCGCGAGATAATGGATAAAGGTGCTGAACGTAATGGGTTCGGCTCTCCATGGCCACTGTCATAAAGTCCTTTGAAGGACTCACTTCAGGTGCTTTGAGTATCAACGGCGGCTCGGCATAATCTATCTTTTCACGAACCTGCAGCCGATTTGTGGGGTAAGCCTTGTAGTAGCATCCGCAGTTATGCATCGTCTCGTAAAAAAGCGGTTCTCCATTATTGTCCAAAGTGACTCGATAATTTAACCCGTCAAGTAACCCCCCAAAAATGTCCAAAGCGCCCTCCTTGGGCCTCGATGGAAACCAGATGATGTAGTTAAGTTGTGTAAGAATATCTTTTCCGAAGCGTGTAAAGGAAAGTAGAGTGTATGTAACAGGTTTGTCGGTATTGACATCAAGCGCACCCTTGTCGGTCCAATGTGGTGCTCCGATTCGGTCATAATCGCCTTTGATCTGGATTTCCCAGACCGGCGCATACATCCGAAAAAGAGCCTCCCGCTCCTCGGGAGAGTACACGGGGATGCCTAATGCGTCACGCTTGTTTGGATCGACGATTTGACGGACTGACGACATATCGATTTTTTGGGCTGGAACGTAACGAATAGATCGCCAATTGGCGGGAGGCTCAAGTGAAAAGCTTTTATGTACCTTTGCATGCCAATTTGACACTCCCTGAGAAACAAACAAACTGGTGAGCGGGTAAAAGCCCAAAACCCTGCGAAACGAAATATAATCATCGGGCACTGAAACACTTTTACTCAAGTCTTCCCGATGTTTGACATTTTGAAAATCCGCGGTCTTCAGAAAGTCGCCACAGGCGGCGATCTTACTGAAAAGTCCGGCTCTGTTGTTCACTGAGTATAGTTCAGCAACAGCCGAATTAGGCAGGTTTGCAATTTCATATTTGCGAGCACTTTGATCCAGCGCTTGCATTCGGTCCACCCATTTAGCAAAGGGGGCTTTGTTGTAAAGCTCTTCTTGAAACGAGGCGATGAATCGATTCACTCTTAAGTATGGATAATTTTTTACGCGGAAAACACCTGGATCAATAACCCCAGCTTCCTCGGTTCTTTTATCAAGTAATGCGAAGAAATCCGCACAATTGCCGAGCGGCCCTTTTTCACCAATGCGATCCGATTGGGTCGGCACCGGTACCATCGCGCAGCCGGCCAATAAAAGGGCCGACAAAAAGAATATGCATATGGCTTGAAGGATTGAACACCGGGGCCTGTCCATACGCTAATCCTTATTATTTGTGCGTTTCATTGTAATATCGGCCTCTTAAGTACAAGATTGTCTCCTGTTCCCAATGGGCCGTGTATGACAAAAAATCCTTCATACCCCCCCTCCAGGGAGAGTTTGCCCAGAGGGAAACACCCCAAAAGTCAAAATAAGCCACCTGGGTAACCCGGGTTCTTTCTGCCGCCGACTCCAGCTGTATATACCCATAATGGAATTTCTGCCCGCATTGTTTCGGATTCAGGAGAATAAAATCCAACCGGTATGTTTCCGGGAACACCGTGGTCTGCCACCGGAAATATACATCCGGACCATGGGTATATTTGTCTTCGGTAATAAACGTATTGCCATTTTGCGAAATGAAATTGTGGTCCCGAATATATTTGTTCTTTACCAAAAAATCGTTCTCGAAATTCGTCTTGAACTTCCAGTATACATCTATTGGAACTTTAACCAGATAGACAAGCTTATAAGCTTTACCCCCGCTCTTATCCGGGGCTATTTGATAAATAAATACCTCGTCGTTTACGAATCGTTTTTGTCGGGTTTGTGCATTAGTCGAATAGGGAATAAATAAATGACAAAATAGGATTGCCACCCAAATTATTGTTGGGAAAATGATAAATAAACGTCGGGCCAAGTGCATCAAAAAAGGTTTCATGGGACTCATCATTATTGTGGTCACGACCTTTCCACCACATCATTTCCTGTTGCCAAATTCGGCAATTTACTCTGGATGCTAAATTTACATGGCGGGTATTTGGCGGTGCCCGAAAAATAAGGCTGATGACCTTGGAAATGTCATCTTGATGGGCGTCATTCATCCAGGGTTTTCGAAATTCAGACTGCTTGACTTAGTCATGTATGTTAAATTCTAACGTATGGCTGTGAACTTCAACTGTCAATATTTTCGGGTAGGACGCCGTTGGGGCTATCGCCTATCTGCTAGCTGATAGCTCATGGTCAGAAAGCTGGGAAGCTATAAAGCCAGAAGGTCAAAATTATCCGCAGATTACGCAGATTACACAGATTTTTAAACTCAAGGCTCAAGGCTGAAGGCGCAACGCTTATAGACAGGGAGCCTATGATTTTTGTTGACCCCTAAGGTGGGGTTTTATATCTATCTTCAAATTATCCTGATAAAGATGGAAACTCGCATATACAATTTGGAGTCTCGCATCCATGGCATCCGCATCTTCTAAAAAGGTCATCTATGCTGCTTTAGCCGGTAATTTCCTGATCGCGCTGACCAAGTTTATGGCCTTTTTTGTGACCAAAAGCTCGGCCATGCTGTCCGAAGGGGTCCACTCGGTCGTGGATACCAGCAATCAAGTTCTATTACTTTACGGATTGCGCCAGGCCATAAAGCCTGCCGATGAGCAGTTTCCTTTCGGCCATGGCAAGGAGGTCTATTTCTGGGGCTTCATTGTCGCGGTTACGATTTTTACCGTTGGTGCCGGGGTTTCCATTTATAAGGGCGTTCACCACCTGTTGCATCCCGTCCCCATCCAAAATCCGAACCTCAATTATATTGTACTGGCATGTGCGTTTGTGTTTGAGGGTGCGGCCTGGTATTTTGCCCTGACAGAATTTGGCAAAGCCAAAGGAAAATGGGGTTATTTCCAAGCAGTACAAAGGGGCAAAGACCCCTCCATGTTTGTGGTGCTTTTTGAAGATTCCGCGGCGATGCTGGGGATTATTGTTGCGTTTGTCGGGATATGGCTCAGCCAGCTCACGGGAAACCCTCTGTACGACGGGGCCGCTTCGGTGATCATCGGATTGATTTTGGCCGGAACTGCAGCCTGGCTAGCTTATGAAATCAAGGGATTGCTTATCGGTGAAAGCGCTGCCCCCGAGATTGTCAATGGCATAAAAGAGATTGCGAAATCTTACCCAAAAATAAAACACGTCAACGAAGTGTTGACCCTGCACATGGGGCCGGAGTTTATCCTGCTGAATTTAAGCGTCGACTTTGCCGATAGCCTCTCGGCTGGTGATGTTGAAGATACGGTTTCCAGACTGGATCGACACATCAAACAAACCTACCCGAAAATCAAACGCGTATTTGTTGAAGCTGAAGCCACAGGGGTGAAGACTGATGGTGAATAAATAACCGCGGATGTATAAGCTCAAGGCAGAAGGCTCAAAGCTCAAAGGGGTCCGCAGATTACGCAGATTACGCAGATTACACAGATTTTTAAGCTGAATGCTCAAAGATTAAACTATCCACAGATTCCGCAGGTAAGCAAAGCTCAAGGCTGAAGGCTCAAAGCTCAAAGGGGTCCGCAGATTGCACCGATTGAAAAAACAAATTAATTATCCGCAGATTACGCAGATTACACGGATTAATAAAAAAAATAAATCATAAAAATTCAGATAGTTAGATAATAATCCGCATAATTTATAAATTTGTCTTTATGTGTTTTTTGACCTGATTGTAATCTGTGAAAATCTGCTCTCCGAGCCGTAGGCTTCTACCCACCGGCCTGTAAGCCCTATGGGCTGGAAGCGGAGCCAGGGGCGAAATCTGCGGATAAATATTTCCCCCATCAAGTTCTGTCCTAATCCGGGCCTGCGGCTAATTTAATAATTTTTTCGTTCGCGGTCCAATTCCCTTTGTTCATCGCGACGTTTGATGGCATCACGCTTGTCATACTTGCGCTTTCCTTTTACCAGGGCCAGCACGATCTTGACTTTTCCGTTTTTAAAAAAAAGCCGGAGGGGAATCAGGGTGTGCCCTTTTTCATTGACCTTTCCGTACAAGCGCTTAATTTCGTGCTTGTGCAAAAGCAGCTTCCGCGGCCGTAAGGGGTCATGGTTATCATAATAGGCAAAAGGATAGGCTGCGATGTGCAACTGGTATACGAACACTTCGCCATCTATTATCCTGGCATAGGAATCTTTCAGGTTTGCGCGGCCCAGCCGCAGTGATTTCACTTCGGTACCCTTGAGCACGAGCCCGGCTTCGTATTCAGCGACGATAAAATAATCGCGGCGGGCTTTGCGGTTCTGAGCAACTATTTTAATGTGATTCTCTTCCAAAGCAGTTATATTTCTTTCTTAATTTAATTAGCCACGGACATAGGCCCACACTCACTTTTATTATTGGCCACAGATATAATACGGTTTTATTCTTTTTAATTTTTAGACAGGATTAACAGGATTATTTTTTATCTTTCTCACTTCCCGGATGGAAGTGAGAAAACTCAATCCGCCGTTGGCGGAAAATTAAAATCTTGTAAATCCTGTAAATCCTGTCTGAAAAAACGCCTGACACCTGAAACCTGACACCTAAAGGTTGAACTTACTCTTCTGTATAGGTTTGTTCCGCAAGGATGCTGCCGTAAGTCGCCTTGATGAGTTCGAAGGTGTTCCTGGCTGTCTTCTGTTTAAGTACATCTTGCAGAAACGATCGGGCATCCTCAACATTCAATGATCGGATGACGCGCTTAATATCCGGGATGGTTTGGGGATTCATGCTGAGCTCTTCCATCCCAAGGCCTAACAACAGCGGGATGTGATGGGGTGTACCGGCCATTTCGCCGCACATGAAGACCTTTATCTCTTTTTCTTTGGCCACATCGGCGACATGCTTGAGCATGCGGATAATGGCGGCGTCAAGGGGCTGGTACAGGTGGGAGACCTGTTCGTTGCCCCTGTCGATGGCAAGGGAGTACTGAATCAGATCATTGGTACCGATGCTGAAAAAATCAACGTTTTCTGCGATTACATCCGCCATAATCACCGCCGAAGGAACCTCAATCATAACACCGACTTCAATATCGCGCTTATAAGGCAGACCTTCCTTTTCAAGAGATTGGGCTGCTTCGTCTAAAATCCGATTTGCTTCACAGATTTCAAAATATGTTGAGATCATCGGAAACAGAATCCGCACGTTTCCAAAGGCGGCTGCCCTTAGAATGGCGCGAAGCTGAGCCTTAAAGATATCCGGTTTTTTCAAACAATACCGGATCGCACGCAGACCCAGCGCCGGATTTTTTTCGTCTGAGTCTACATGGTTGGCCAGAGCTTTGTCTCCATTGATATCGAGGGTACGGATCGTAACCGGCTTGGGATCCATGACCTCAACAACGTCTTTGTATTTATCAAAAAGCTCATCTTCGCCCGGAAAATCAGGGCGGTTGAAATATTGAAACTCGGTACGGTAGAGGCCAATCCCGTCACCACCATAATTAATCAACGCAAACACTTCTTCCGGCAGCTCAATATTGCCCATAACCTCCAATCTAACACCATCTACTGATTCCGCCGGGGCGTGACTTTCGCGAGTGATGACAGCCTTATATTCTTCATAATGGATTTTGCGCTCTTCATACTGGACCAGAGTGTCTTCGGTCGGATGAAGAATGACATTGCCGGTATTGCCATCGACGATGATAAGATCATCGCTTCGAATCGCTGAAGTTGCACTTTTAAGTCCGACAACGGCCGGTATTTCAAGGCTGCGCGCGATAATTCCGGTGTGAGACGCTTTGCCGCCCCGATCGGTAATAAAACCCCTAACCCGTTCGAGGTTGATCTGGCTGGTTTCAGCCGGGGACAGGTCATGTGCAACCAGAATGACCCGTTTGTCGATTGCGGCAATATTGACCCTTTCAACACCAACCAGGTTTCGCATGATACTATCGGCTACCTGAACAACATCGCCGGAGCGCTCCCTTAAATAGGGATCGGTCATCGTCTGGAAAATCTCACGTAAATTCGATACGATTTTTTTGAGCGCCCATTCAGCATTGACACCCTCATTCTTGATGACGTCAATCGTGCTCCCATACAGCATCTTGTCTTTGAGAAGGGCGATATGGGTTTCAAGGATATGGGCGTGCTGCAATTCTGCGGGGCTCTTCTCTACAATTTTGCGAAGCTCATCTCTGGCTTTTTTTACGGCTGCTTTGAATCGCTTGATTTCGTTTGACCGCTTTTTGTCCTCGATCTGATATTTTTCGACAACGTCAACCCCTTCGCGGTCAACCAGGTAAGCTTTTCCGATACAGACTCCCGGAGATGCACTGATTCCTTTAATTATTACTTCTTCAGTGGCAGTATCCATCATCCTAACTTATTCCCCAAACCCGTTTTCAATCAGATTGACAATGTTTTCTAAAATTGGCCGATCGGCTTTATCTTCAATAATGAGTGTGATTTTAGACCCTCTTTCACATGCCAGTGTAAGGATATCTACAATACTGGATGCATCCGCTTTTTCAGCTTCCTTCTGTACCCACACCGCAGCCTTTGAATTTTGGGCAAGCCCGGCGATTTTGGCGGCCGAGCGGGCGTGTAAACCCAATTCGTTTACGATAACCACTTCCCTGGATAATTCTGGTGACAAATTGTTATCCTAAAACATGTAATTATTATAAAAATTTTAGTCAATTATCAAGATAACAATATATGTCAATTTGAAATTATTGACAAGATCGGAAATGGTTGTTAAGGTTTTGCAGACCTTCAGCGCAACTGCTTGAAATTAAAATGTATTTTTATTAATATCAAACCCCTTAAGATAGGAGGCTGGCCTTATGTCTGAAAAAGTATTGATATTCGGAAAAGATGCCTGACCGTACACGCGGGCAGCTCGTGAAGCTTATGCCGAAAAAGAAACGGAATTTGACTATATGGACGTGGTATCAGATCCCGGCCAGCTCGACGCCATGCTCGAGCACTCCAATGGCGTGCGCCAAGTCCCGGTGATTGTTGAGGCGGGGGAGGTGATCATCGGTTTTGATGGTGGTACCTGAGGGGTGTAAATTTTTCGGCCGGCGGCCGAAAAATTCAGTTATTAGGTATTGGGCATTTGGTATTAGGTGCTGGGTGCTCGATACTTGATGCTGCATATCAGTGTTGTGTCCTACAAATAAGTTACAAAATGATTGTCACTCCCGCGCAGAGCCTGCCCCCGTGAAGATGGGGGCGGGAGTCCAGTTCAAAGACGCCTGGATTCCCGCTTGCCAGACTGTCTCACAATTGGCAGAACGACTCATATGGGTGTTTTCGTCATTCCGGGCTTGACCCGGAATCCAGTTCTTTTTCAAAGTCTTACGTTACTGGATGCCGGATCAAGTCCGGCATGACAGGCAGAAATTAAACTCATTTTTGAATTATGACACAGTCTGCTGCGCGGGAATGACGGATGGGTAGCACCCCTCAGTACTTAATAATATTTTTGAAAATATAAAATCGCCCAGCGATTTTATCAGGAGAATATAATGGTTAGAACGGAAATTTCACTTTTTTTGAAGAATGTGCCGGGTGAACTGGGTAGATTGGCAACCATGTTTGGGGAAGCGGGTATAAACATCGATGCCCTCACGATACAGGATGCATCTTCCTATGTCCAGGAGCTCTTTAAAGCCCGGGGAAAATCACTTAAACGAATTGCATCTGCGGCCAGCTATAATTCCATGCGCAAAGATTCGGCCAAGTTTGCGCTGATCCGGCTTCTGGTCGGCGATACGGATAAAGCCGTTGATCTGTTGTCAAAAAATGACTTCATTTTTGATATCATGCCGGTCATTGCTCTTGAACTCGGGAACCGGCCGGGCGAACTGGCAAAAATTTCCTCGAAATTCGGCCAAGAGGGAATCAATATCAATTATGTGTATGGATCGGTTTCCTCGCAGGATGAGAAATGTCTGTTTGTGTTTTGTCCGGAGGATATAGAGCTGGCTTCAAAGATATTCAAGTAAGAGCAGGTTTCAGGGTTCAAGGTTCAGCGTTCAGCGGTGCAAGGAATTGTTAAATTGGTTTTATTTGTCTCATTTGTTGAATTGGTTGGCTTAAACCGAACCAATTGAACGAATTAACCAATCAAGCCAATATAACGGGGGTGTATTGAAATTTCCGCCGATCAGTTCCTGAACGGGTTCCAGTATTATCTGCCATTGTTAACTTCGCGTCCATATTATGTACAGAGAGAACCCAGTCCCTTTTATTGGTGGTAGATATCGATCCGTTTATTAAGTCCACCAATGATATCTTTCATCTTTCCGATGTTTATTCTAACGCGTCTTTTCTTAACTTTAGTTAAATCATAACCACAATATTTGCATTTATAAATTCCGTCCTGAGGCAGCTTACATCTAGGGCATTTATACATTTTTGTAAATTCTCCTTTTTTAAAAAGATAATAAAAGAGCAAGACTACCTGCTAACCATGATCTTTAATTTAAGTTTATTTCTTAAATTTTTTTTTACCAAACATTGCCGTAGTTCATTTGGACTTAAGTTGTAAGAGAAAGCTATTTAATTATTCGGTTTCGAAATAAGAAAAACAGTCAGGATTAGAGAAAACGGACTAACACAAAATTGTGTTCACAAAGGGAGAAATGGGTTGCAGCTAAGGATCGGCTTCCGAATTGAAGAACTACTGCACAATGCCACATTGTGGTATTCGTGTCAAGGGATTTTTTAATTCCTTTTGGGAAAAGATATAATTTGATAACAATTTGAAATTAAATAAAATATTAATTCAAATGACAAGTGTAAAATCATCTCTGTCTGCTGACAGTTTAAGGTTTGCGCTTATCTTTGAGAATATGATTTGAAATCACGATGCGTTGAATTTCGGAGGTGCCTTCGTAGATTGTAAATACCCGGGCATCGCGATAATATCTTTCAACCGGATACTCTTTTGTAAAACCGTATCCGCCATGCATTTGAAGGGCCTTTGCGGTGGTGCGGTTCACCATTTCCGAGGCAAACAGCTTGGCCATGGAGGCCTGAGCCGTGTAGTTCTCGCCACGATCTTTCATTTCGGCAGCGGAAAACGTCAGCAGCCGCGCTGCCTCAATTTCAGTTGCCATGTCGGCCATTATCCAGCGTAACCCTTGAAACTTGGAAATCGGTTTGCCAAACTGCTCCCTTTCCTGCGCGTACTGAACTGCGGCATCAAAGGCGGCCTGGGCAACGCCTACCGATTGGGCGGCTATTCCGATCCGTCCACCGTCAAGACCTGTCATGGCGATCAGGAATCCGTCGCCTTCGTTGCCCAATCGTTCTTGGGCCGGAATGCGGCAATCTTCAAAAATAAGATCGGTGGTGTCGGATGCACGCAGGCCCATTTTGTCTTCTAAAGGGCCGACCGTCAACCCGGGGGTTCCCTGTTTGACGATAAATGCACTGATTCCCCGATGGCGTAATTTCTCATCGGTTTTTGCAGTTACGATAATAACGTCGGCATTTTTTCCCGTGGTCGTAAATCTTTTGCGGCCAGTGAGTATGTAACTGTCGCCATCAAAAACGGCTTTGGTTGTCTGTCTGGAGGGATCGGAACCTGCATTGGGTTCGGTCAGGGCGAATGCGCCGATGAGTTCTCCGGTTGCCAGCTTTGTGAGATAACGCTTTTTCTGGTCCGCGGTACCATAACGCAATATACTCTCGCAGACGATTGAATTATGAACCGACATCACCGCCGCCGTTGAAGCACAGGCATAGGCTACCTCGGAAAGCGCCAGGACATAGCTCACGGCATCCGCACCGGAACCACCGTATTCAGGCGGTACCATCATTCCCATTAACCCCAATTCACCAAGTTTGCTCAAATTGTCGGCCGGAAACTCCTTGGTTTTATCACGTTCCATGGCCTTGGGGGCAAACTCCGTCCTGGCCAGGTCCCGGGCCATGGATTGAACCATGAGCTGCTCTTCTGTTAGCTTAAAAGACATATCTCCAGGTCCTTTTTTGGCTACTGGCTACTGGCCACTGGCGACTGGCAAATAGTCAATCCTGAGACAAGAAGCCAGCAGCAAGAGGCCAGAAGCCAGTAACGAGCTAGGGTGAATAAATTACGACTAACAACTCTGCCGTTTCATCGCTGACGTTTTTTAGATTGTGATGAATAGCAGAGTTGAAATGCAGGGAGTCTCCGGCCTCAAGTATATTGATATGCTCACCGACAGCCACCTCGATTTTGCCCTGCAGAACGTAAACAAATTCTTCGCCCTCGTGATGGTAACCGACCCCCTTGTGATCTTTCTGCGGTTCGACGCTGACCGAAAATGCTTTGAGGTGCTTGTTTTCAGCACCGGGCGTCAGGGTTGTGTAGGCGTAATTTTCGGTTCGCTTGATATGGGCCTTAATGCGGCTTTGCAGCTGGGATTCCGGCTCCTTGAGAAGCGCACCCGAGTCAATCTCCAGCGCTCTGGAAATTTGCAAAAGAGCCCCGACCGGAGGAATGGCTTTACCGGACTCGATATCTTTTAGATAATCGATGGAAAACCCGGTTTCGTTTGCCAGCTGATCATGTCCTATTTTTTTACCGGTTCTGGCCTTTTTGATTTTTTGGCCTACGGGAACTTGTTTAACAACCTTTCTTCGCGGCATATTTCCTCCCGGATAAGAAAATGACTAAAATTGAAAATGCCTAAAATGCCTAAAGTTGATGAATTCTATCATTTTTATTAAAAGATGGAGCGTCACGACTCCTTAACTTTAGGCACTTTAGCTCATTTTAGCTCACTTTAGGCACTTTACATTTTTATTAATACTCATAGAACCCTCTGCCTGTCTTCCTCCCCAGCCATCCGGCTTCGACGTATTTACGCAGTAGCGGGCAGGGGCGATATTTGGAATCCTTAAAGCCGTCATGCAGTGTTTCCATGACGGCCAGGCAGGTATCCAACCCAATCAGATCGGCCAGCGCTAACGGACCCATGGGATGATTCATTCCCAGTTTCATGACCGCGTCAATATCTTCCCGGGTTCCGACGCTGTGATACAGACAATAAACGGCTTCGTTGATCATCGGCAGCAGGATTCTATTGGCAATAAAGCCGGGATAATCACTTGCTTTCGCGGGTGTTTTGCCAAATTTTTCAGCCAGATTCCAGGTGATCTGAAAGGTCTCATCCGATGTGGCAATTCCGGGGATGACTTCAACCAGCTTCATCAGCGGCACCGGATTCATAAAATGCATACCAACCACTTTCTCGGGCCGCTTGGTCTGCCTTGCGATTCGACCAATCGGAATCGATGAGGTGTTGGTCGCCAGGATAACCTGATCACCGCAGATTTCATCGAGATCCTTAAAGATCTGAAATTTTATGCCTTCCTTTTCGATTGCCGCTTCAACGACATAATCCGCCGATTCCATATCCTTTAGACTCACGCTTTTCTTAATCTTATCTAGAACGGCACTTTTTCCTTTTTCTGATATTTGTCCTTTTTCGACATTGCGGCTTAAGATCTTGGTTATACTTTCAACGCCTTTCTCGACAAATTCTGCTTTGATGTCATTCATGATGACATCCAAGCCGCTCATCGCGGCGACCTGTGCAATACCGGCGCCCATCTGACCGGCACCGATGATACCCAACGTCTTTATAGTCATTCCTTTCCTCCTATCGTGAACTGATTAATTTTTAGATATATTTTCTATTAATTGTTGCCAAATTCGAAATCCGAAAACCGAAATTCGAAACAAATCCGAATTCCGAATGACAAAAATTCAAAACTGTTTAGAACATTTGGATTTAAAATTTTGAAATTGTTTCGTATTTCGACATTCGTGCTTCGGATTTAATAATTGGTTAGTAAGCCAAGGGCCTATATCCAAGCACGGAAGGCTATAAAATCCTTTTTTAGCGTTTAACGATCATGGCTACGGCTTCACCGCCGCCCAGGCACAAGGATGCCAGACCGGTCTTTTTGTCCTGTTTGATCATTTCATGTAAAAGGGTCACGAGCACCCGGCAACCGCTGGCGCCAATTGGATGACCTAGCGCCACGCTGCCACCATTGACATTGACTTTTGCCGGGTCCAGGTTAAGTTCTCTCAATACCGCAACGGTAGAGCCACTAAAGGCTTCATTGATTTCAAACAGGTCGACTTCATCCTGGGATAATCCTTCCTTTTGTAAAACCTTAGGGATTGCCAATATCGGGGCGACCAGCACATACTTCATTTCCAAGCCGGCTGAAGCCTGGGCGCCAATGGTGGCCATAATATCACAGCCGAGTTCCCTGGCCTTGTCTTTTGACATAACTACGACAGCGGCGGCGCCGTCACTGATGATCGATGCGTTTCCGACGGTTGCTTTTCCGTTTTCTTGAAACGCGGGAGACATCTTGGCCAGAATCTCATAACTGGTTTCCCGGGGGCATTCATCGCGGTCAAACATAAGCGGATCGCCTCTTTTTTGGGGGATTTCCACCGGCATAATTTCATCTTTAAATTTTCCAGCGTCAATAGCGCCGAATGTTCGACGATACGATTCGGCGGCATATTGGTCCTGATCTTCACGGCTGACATTATATTTATCCGAACACAGATCATTGGAAATGCCCATGTGAAAATCATTGACAATATCCCACAACCCGTCATGCATCATATGATCCTGGATCACGCCTGTCCCCATGCGGTATCCGGCCCGGGCCTTTTCCAGGTAATAGGGCGCCTTGCTCATATTTTCCATTCCTCCGGCCACGACGACATCCGCATCACCGGTTTGAATGGCCTGGGCAGCCAGCATCACCGCCTTCAATCCCGATCCACAAACCTTATTAATGGTGAAACATTCTGTCTCCCATGGCAAATCAGCTTTGACTGCGGCCTGCTTCGCAGGGTTTTGTCCATAGCCACAGGGCAATACCATTCCCATGATGGCTTCATTGACAACATTTTTTGGGATGCCGGCTCTATTTAGGGCCGCTTCGATCACCAGCGCGCCCAGCCGAGTCGCCCCCATATGGGCCAGCGATCCGTTAAAGCTGCCCAGGGGGGTACGCATCGCACTAACAATGACGGCTTCTTTCATAAAGGATCTCCTTTTAAGCGAGTAACCAATATTGCATCATCCCCAATTGATTTTATACCGCTTTCTCTAATAATGTTCCGAAATACGGAGGCGCGGCATAAGTGGTTGTAGAAAAAAACGTTTGAATACCGGAACGTTTTTTTGACAACCACTATGACTTAATTGGGATTAAATTTATTTTAGCTTCTTATAGTCTAAGTCAGATGGTTGCAAGCCACAATTTAAACTGAACGATCGCTCAATTTATAAATAACACGTCTCATTTTAGCTTGTCAAGTCATTCGGATATCAGACGGGATATATAAATTAACTATTTGAAATATTTAAATATAGATCAATATAATGGATTGTATCACCCCAACTGATTAAGCTATTGACAAATTGAAAAGGTTCCATTAATAATTCCTTTATGACCGAGCGCTCGCTCAGAAAAAAATAGTCATAATATTATCGTAATCGTCCCCGTGCTCCTCCTCGTCCTCGATGTTGCATCAAATACGAGTATGGGTAACGAGTACGAGGACGAGGACGACGACGAGTAGGAGGAGGAATATATGAACGCAAGTGTCCTTTTGGTTAAAGAAAAAAACGGCGTGGTCACTTTAACGCTAAATCGCCCGGAGGTCATGAATTCATTAAATTTTCCAATGCTGCACGCCTTGAGGGACCAGATCGAATCTTTGCGCTTCAAACCGAATATTCGGGTGGTCATCATAACCGCTGCCGGTGAGAAAGCCTTTTGTGCCGGAGCGGACCTTAAAGAACGTGCCACGCTGGCACCGGATCAGGTCAGAGAATATATTTTTACCATCCGTGATCTATTCACTTCAATCGAGCAGTTGAACAAGGCCGTTATTGCCGCTATAAACGGCATTGCGCTTGGCGGGGGAACCGAGCTGGCCCTGGCCAGCGATATCCGGATTGCCTCCTTGAACGCGACCATGGGCCTGACCGAAACCCGTCTGGCGATCATTCCGGGCGCCGGCGGCACCCAGCGGCTGCCGAGATTGGTGGGGCGGGGAAAAGCCAAAGAGCTCATATTTACAGGACAGCGTATCGGCGCACAAGAAGCCCTGAACATCGGTTTGGTCAACAAGATCTGCGAACCCAAAGACCTGCCGGCTGAAACCAAGAAAATGGCTGACATGATCTGTGAAGCCGGCCCCATTGCCATCGAACAGGCCAAGTATGCCATCAACCATGGGCTGGAAACCGACATTCACACGGGTCTGGCGATTGAATCCAATGCTTACTGGATTTGCATTCCCACCGAGGATCGTCTTGAAGGACTGGCCGCCTTCAAAGAAAAAAGAAAACCAATCTATAAGGGCAGGTAAGGATAATTAAGGAATTCAGGAATTGAGGGATTCAGGTATTCAAGAATTAGATCGATAGAATACATCGAATTCCTAAATTCCTAAATTCGCAATTCCTTAATTATTAGGCTCTGGTTGCGAATCTTTGAATAACATTGACAACAAATTCTTTAAGAAGGAAATATATCTACAACACTCATAGAATAGGAGACTAATAAACTATGACCGAATACGATTACTGGAAAATTTTTCCGAGGATGCCGCAAAAGGTAACCATCGGCGACATCACGGTCAGGGATGGATTTCAACACCTGGAGCAGTTTATCTCTACCCGCGCGAAGACATTTTATGCTGAAGAATTGATTTTTGCCGGATGCCGTAACATCGAGGTCACCAACCTTGGTAATCCCTATCTGATGCCGCAGTTTAGCGATGCTGAAGAGGTATTGAGCCATCTGCGAAGCGATCGATTCAAAAAGCGCTGTGAAAAAAGAGGTATCAATCCAGATGATGTTTGCATTACCGCGGTGACGATCCGTGAAGGCGCCGTTGATCAGGCGATCAAATTGAGGGAGAAAGGTATCGGCCCCGATCGTTGTTTGATGATGGTTTCAACCGAGGAAGAGCATCATTTTGCCAATTCCGCAACCACCTTGCCCCAATACTGGAAAGAAGCGGAGCGCTGCATTAAGAAATGCTCAGACGCCGGGATGAAGATGTGCGGTACGGTGAGCACTATCTGGGGCAGCCCTATCGCCGGAGCCACGGAACTGAAAGATGCGGTCGAGTTTACCAAAAGATGGCTGGAGATCGGAGCCTCCGATATCGAACATGCAGACCATGACGGCAGCGCATCAGCACCGGATGTATATCGCTATTTTTCCATGATATTGGATGAAATACCGGATACCTCCCTGCACATCGCGCACTTCCATGAAACCAAACGGGTATCGTCGGCTTCGGTTTTGGCGGCGCTGCAAGCCGGCATTACTTATTTTGAAGCAACCATCGGCGGTATGGGGGGCCAACCCGCAAATTTTTTGGATGATTGTCCGGTGCCGGGAACCGGTGAGTACTATTATGACGACCCGCGCTTCGTAGGGCTCACCTGTATAGAGGATATGCTGGTTCAGATCGATGAGATGGGCATTGAGCACGGCTACGATGTTGATCGGGTGCTGTGGCTCGGGCGACAGATGGAACGCACCGTTGGGAGGCGGTTGCGCAGTGAAGCGGCCATTAATGGACGTACCCTGAAGGAAGGCCATCCAAAATATGCACGGCCCGGACTTAAAAAATTAAAAGAAAAACGCAAAGAAAAACCCGGTCAGAACTGGCCCAAAGAATGGGATGCGACGCCGGTGCTGCCAGAGCAATACCGTCCTTAATATCAGGCTTCTGATTATTATCGTACTCGTCCTCGTACTCGTCCTCGATAATGTATTAAATGCGAGTACGAGGACGACGACGAGGGATGCAACAAGCGGTCCTACTAAGATAGGGAATTGCCTCTTGCGAACCGTAGGGCGGCCCTCTGAGGCCGCCTTTTTACGGCTGTTGTCTTTATTCGTGGTCGGCGCGGAGGCCGACCCTACTTCTGGTCCGCGATGATGTATCAAACACGAGTACGAGTACGAGGACGACGACGAGTACGAGTAGGGCGGCCCTCTGAGGCCGCCTTTTTATGGCTGCCGTCTTTATTTGTGGTCGGCGCGGAGGCCGACCCTACTTCTGGTCCTCGATGATGGATCAAACACGAGTACGAGTACGAGGACGATTACGAGGAGGAATAGGGTTTCAATTAATTTCGTTATTTTTTTCGTTTAATGCGGCAGCCGATCCCTTTGAGATTGGGTGTGCCGAACTCTTTGCCCAGGGTTTCCATCGAGGTGAGCATATTAAAATTAGATGTTTTCCAGTCGTACTGGGATTCCGGCTTTCCCTCGGGAAACCACCATCCATAAGAGGCATTGATTACTTGCGGATGAATCGCATCGGTCACATGCGCGATTTGAGTAATCGCGCCTTTGCTTGTTTCGATAATGACGGCGTCGCCCTGTTTGATACCATATTTCGCTGCTGTTTCTGAATGGATCTCAACTTTGGGATCCTGTCTTTTTTCTCTGAGTCGCTTAAGCCATCTGTAAGATGAGTGCAGGTAATATCGGCTTTTGGAACTGGTCAGGACCAGGGGGAAGTCTTTATTTTCTTTTTCCGGGAAGCCGCTAAACTGCGGCAGAGGCGCAATATTCAACTTGCCGGCCTTGGATAATGACAATTCTACCTTTGTGGTGGGGGTTTTAAAACCCGCTGTCAGATATTTCTGAAACTGTTCGGCTCCCTTGAGATATCCCCGATCAACGAATTGCGGGTAACTCAGCCCACTCGGTTGCAATATTTCATCCAGCAGTTTCTCATAGTCGTCGTACCAGTATTCCTCTGAGGTGAGCGCTTTTCCGAGTTCGTTTAAAATTTTTATATCGGGCCAGCATTGCGGGGGTGGATCAACCACCTTCGGACGGGCCAGAATGAAGCCATGGCCAAGTCCGTAATGGCCGATGTCATTGAACTCAAAATGCGTGGCAGCCGGGAGCACGATATCCGCCATGGAAGCAGTCGGGGTCATAAATATGTCGGCGACGGCGATAAAATCGAGCTTCCTTAAAGCCGCATATGTCTTTGGGCTGTCCGCGTAGGTTACCAACGGGTTGGTCCCATGCATATAAGCGGCTCTGACCGGATATGGGAATTCCTCCAGGATCGCCTTTCTGAGTAAGCCCGGAGGAACGGTCATCATACCGCGGATCACCTGATGAGAAGCATTAATCATTTCCTTTCTTTTTGAAGGATTCAGGTCCGCTCTGACAAAATTTCCGAACTTAGCTGTTTTAGGTTCATTGGGCCAAATATTGCCGCCCGGTATATCAAGGTTTCCGCTTATGGTCATCAAAGCAACCAGTGCCCGGGCGGTATCAAAATTATGGATATTCTGTTCGATGGGATTACCCCATTGAATGACCGCTGGTTGGGAATGGGCATAAAACCTTGCTGCTTTGCGGATGAGATCGGGCGGGACCCAGGTTATTTCTGATATTTTTTGGGGCGTATATTCCTGAATGTGATCGGCCAGATCGTCAAAGCCGATGGTCCACTTTTGAACGAAATCCGCGTCATAAATTTTTTCGTTGATGATCACATGCAGAAAAGCCAGGGCCAGGGCATTGTCGGTTCCCGGTCTTATCTGAAGCCAGTATTTGGCTTTCCGGGCAAGCTCTGTTTTTCGGGGATCGATAACAATGAGCTCGGTGCCCTTTTTCAACTGCTTGAGCAGGAGACTGCAGATGGCACCCTCTTCGTTGGTGCTGGTGATATTGCTCCCCCACAGGATGACGGCTTTGCTGGGATGATGGAAATCCGCGACAGGATAAAACCCGCAGGTGTGCTTTGCGGTAATCTCGCGCGGGACATGGCAGACATCCTGGACACCGACGACATTGGGTGAGCCAAAGGTATTGGCCAGGCGATTGAGGACAAAAAGTTCCAGACCTTTGGGCATCCCCTGACAAAACGCAACTGCTTTGGCCCCATAGGTGTCTTTGATCGTTTTAAAGTTCTCACAGATGGCTGCAAGGGCTTGAGCCCAGGAAATCCGCTGCCACTTGCCTTCTCCACGGTCAGCGACCCGTTTTAGCGGATATTGGAGGCGCCCGGGATGGTTGAGTCGTTTGTGGGATACGATGCCTTTGAAACAGACATAGCCTTTATTTAAAAATCCTTCCGGATCCCCTTTGATCTTCACGATCTGGTTGTTTTTAACGCCGACAATAAGCGCACAACCCCCATGGTCCATTCTGCCGCAATGCGTCTTTACCCAGCGAATATCGTCCGGCATCATCAGCCACCTTGCTTTATATCGACAATGGGCTGCACAAACTGTGATTCCATATCC
>Ga0255055_10001042_pt1 | contig 21036 bp, 16 predicted proteins | sample JV7_2_27_MG_FD_188633 | JGI IMG/M metagenome (GOLD analysis project Ga0255055, IMG submission 188633) | Seawater microbial communities from Jervis Inlet, British Columbia, Canada - JV7_2_27 | ecosystem: Environmental > Aquatic > Marine > Inlet | place: Canada: British Columbia | collected...
AAACGGCAAATGGAAAAATGAGGGCCTGGCCCAACAATGGGGAAAAATTTTAGACGTTCGGGCAGAAGTCACCAAGGCGCTGGAGGAAGCCCGGGCTGCAAAACAGATTGGCCATCCTCTTGATGCAGCGGTTACCATCTCCGTTAAAGCGGATGATTATAATGCGCTGCAACCCTATGCCGGCGATTTAAGATCTATTTTCATCGTTTCAAAGGTTTCTCTGCTGAAAGATGAAAAAATTGACGACGGTTATGCGAGTGAAAATGTAGAAGGTCTATTCATTCGAATTGAAGACGCTCCCGGTGAGAAGTGTGAACGCTGCTGGGTCCATGAAACCACTGTGGGCACAGATAGCCAACACCCATCCATTTGCGAGCGTTGTCAGAAAGCCATATTAGCTCATAGCTGATGGCTCATGGCTCATAGCTGGAAGGCTGGGAAGCTGGGAAATTAGCTCATAGATGATCGCTCATAGGCTTGAAGCTGGGATGCCAGGGTTCTGGAAGACTTGGAGGCCTAAAAGCTTCCAGGCTTTCTGGCCTCATCGCTCTTTGCTGATAGTCCTTACTATGAGCTATCAGCTATGAGCTATTTGCCTGACACCTATCAAATTGAAGCAATGCTGAAAAATAAATACATCAAGCTGGTGGTTTTTGCCGGAATTATCGTACTGCTGGATCAGTTCACCAAAGCGCTTATCATCGGTCACGTTTCTTTTAATCAGACGATTCCAGTCATGCGGGGTTTCTTCAATATCACCCATATTCACAATCCGGGCGGCGCCTTTGGTCTTATGGCGAATCTGAGTCCGGCCTTGCGAAGCATTATTTTTCTTTTTATTTCGTCTTTGGCTGTGGGGTTAATTTTTTATTTTTATAAAAAAACACCGCCGAATTATCCCTGGCTGGCGGCTGCATTTGCGCTGATTTTTGGAGGCGCCATCGGAAACCTGATCGATCGGTTGCGCTTTGGATTCGTGGTCGATTTTCTTGACTTTTATTTTGGAAACTTGCATTGGCCCGCATTTAATGTTGCCGACAGCGCGATCTCCGTTGGAATCGGTATATTTGTGTTTCATCTATTGTTTAAAAAGATGCCGGAATAAGTTCCGGCTGTGCTGGCCTCTGGCTGCTGGCCTTTGAATTTAGTCGATTTGTTAATGGGTCAAATGGTCAAATAGTTTAAAATGGATTGAATCCTCTGACTAATTGACTATTCAACTAATCAACCATTTAACTATACCCTCTGACCTCTGATATCTGTCCTCTGTTAGTCTGCAACGGACAACATACAACGGACACACCTAATTAATGCCCGAAATAAATCATAAATTGCTCAAAAAGTATTTAAAAGATTTAACAGGTGAACCTGCAAAACAGTTTGCGCCCGTCTATCTTATTTTTGGAGAGGAACTGCTGGTTAAAACCGCCTATGATGCTCTTTTAGAAATGCTGCTTCCGGCTACTAACCGCACTGCAAATTACGATCCCATGGAGGGAACGGTTGAAAACATCTATGATGTCATCGAGCGCGTAAATACGTTTTCGCTTTTGTCCGGCCCTAAGGTGGTTGCAATACGGGAATCGAGAATATTTTATACCAAACAGGATAAAAGCCGTCTGTTGGAGAATTCCAAGAAAGCATTCGATGATGACGACCTAAAGAAAGCCGCAAAGTACTTTTTAAGTCTAATGAGCAACTTGAATCTATCTTTTGAAGATGTCGAAAAATCGAACAGAGATAAGGCTTTAAAGTTCGATGCAGGTTTGAGGGCGGGTGATGAATGGTTGGACGAGATCATCGGTTATTGTAAGCAAAATCAGCTGGCCATACCTGAACCCGCGGACGAATCTGTAGCGCTTCAAAATGCGATCGAGAAAGGATTTCCCAAGAATAATCATTTGCTCATTACCACGGATATGGTTGATAAACGCCGGAGCCTGTATAAAGCGATAAAAAGCCAGGGAGTGGTGGTCGACTGCGCGGTTCCCAGAGGCGATCGCCGGGCGGATAAGATGGCTCAGGAAGACGTGCTGCGCGAAAAAATGACCGAAATCCTCAAACCGAGCAATAAGGAAATGGACAAAGGGACTTACCTGGCCCTGGTGGATATGACCGGTTTTGATCTGCGTACATTTTGCAGCAGCCTCGAAAAATTAATAAATTATGTCGGCAAACGAAATACAATCACAGTGGAGGATGTCGAGTCGGTTCTGAAGCGCACCAAAAAGGATCCGATATATGAATTGACGAATGCAATTGCGGACCGCAATACGGCAAAATCGCTCTTTTTCTTAGGTTCTATTCTTGCATCCGAATTTCACCCGTTGCAGGTTTTAAGTGCGATTGTCAATCAAATCAGAAAATTGCTTTTGGCCAAGGATTTTGCGCAAAGCCCTCATGCAAAAGGCTGGAATGCCGGTGTTTCTTACAATCTTTTCCAGCAAAGCATAATGCCCTCTATTGTGGCCTATGATCAGTCATTGCTTGAGATACTGCAAAATCGGGAAGATTCAATATCACCGACAGAAGATGGTGATCAGGGTAAAAATAAGAAAAAAAGAAAGATTAAAACCGATTTGTTGCTGGCCAGAAATCCAAAAAATGCATATCCGGTTTACCAGCTTTTGAAAAAATCGGAGCACTTCTCGGAAACGGAGCTCGTGGCCGCAGTCGCCTATTTAAATGAGGCCGATGCTCAGCTCAAAATCAGCGCCCAAAATCCAAAACTCATTTTGGAAAGGTTGATCTTTAAGATATGCAATCCGCCTTCATAGGTTCAGGGCCCCGCTGAGGCGGGATTACATGTCTAATCTAAACAGATTAATGTATGCATCAAGGCGCGGTTCGGCTCAAAAGTCCAATTTGTGTCTTTTTTTACCCAAGGCCGTTCCAACATAAGCCCGGGTAAAGTGGAAGATCTCAAATATTCCTGAAGCGCCAACTATAATATAGAATGGTGTAAGTGGTACCTTGAACCTGACAATTCCCAAGGGACCAATTACGGCAACAAAATAGAGGAAAACGAATAGGATCACTATTAAAAAGTTATAATTTCTTCTATATATCATCAAAACGCTGCCAAAGAAAAATGCCAAATAATTTACTGCTAGAAAAATCCCAAAAAGCAACCTAATCATTGCCTCTGACTCCAAACCAAGCCTATTCGCAATTCGTGTTGTGCCGGGACTCAGAAACATTCTGATTGCGCCTTTTACAATATGTTGTGGAATGTAGAACTTCCAATGAGCGCGATAATACTCTTTTGCGATTTTGCTGTATATCCGGGATCTATCAAATAAGTTATCTGTTTTATTTGCACCGCGCTTATCGGCTATCTCCCACAATTCTGTTTTGATTTGCTCAAGCGATTTCCCCGATCTATCTGCCTCTGCTTTAGCAACATAGCGGGTTAATAATTGTTTGCCTTGCATCGAAGAAAGACTAAAATAGCCGGATTTAATATAATTTCGAGATAACCAGGGAGATATCGTCAACACAAAGACTAAGATAAACCCGGCCACCGCTCTCAAACGAAAAGACCAATTTATACCTGGGTAAATAGAGATTACAGCGATCATAATAATTGGGAAAAATTTTGTAATAGGTCTAATTAAAGTTGACAATCCAAGAATGAAACCAAAAAGTAAGAAGAGCGAGATCCTTTTATTTTCAATTCCATAGAAAAAAATCAGCATCGAGGCCAAAAATGTGAATGTAAACAACGTATCTGTCATAAAAGCGATTGGCAAACTGATTGCATGAGGTTCAATTGCATATAACAGGGCTGCAATGATTGCGATCTTTTTCTCGAAGACCTTTTTTGCCAAAACGTAAATTAGAATCAATGAGCCCACATTCACGAGCAATTGAAAAAGAATTACCAACCACGGCCTCACTCCGAAAAGAAAATAGACAAATGAAACAAAAAGGGGATATCCGGGCGTTCTTTCAGCGCTGACATCAGCTTTAATTTTTTCAAATGGCATATATTTATGATATGAAAATGAACCAGAGTTTATTATGCTTAATGCCATGTTATGATAACCATCAGGATCTCCCACTAAAATTGTTTCCTGCAACACCTGTTTGTCCCAAGGCTGCACCACCATAAAGAATCCTAGCCTTAATAACAAAGCGAAACCAGCAATAAGTATTATGGTTTTGTTATGGCGAAGGAATATCGACATGTTTCTTCCTTATACAAACAATTATTGATGTTGAAAAAATCTATTTGATAGGCCTTTTCCGCTAACAGTCAACCTACATGATCATAGACTCAAAATCAAGAAAGTGTTCAAATTTCCAGGTTGACACAAAAATTTGTTTTTGACATCATTCATATCCCCAAGCCTTGCTCGGCGGGACATCTGAGATTGCTTGCCTCATGTTTGGAGACTCACAAGGAGGTTATTTTAATGCTTTCGGGTAAGAAAATTATTGTGGTAATGCCGGCATATAATGCAGAAAAAACAGTTTTAAATACTGTCGAAAATCTGCCGGATGAAATAATTGATGAAATTATTTTAGTCGATGATGAAAGTACTGATAATACTGTTGATGTGGCTAGGAAACTCAATCTAAGAATTTTCCGACACCATAAAAATATGGGATATGGTAGAAATCAAAAAACCTGTTACCGGGAAGCTTTAAAATCAGGAGCAGAAATTGTCGTTATGGTTCATCCTGATTATCAATATGAGCCCAGGCTAGTACTTCCTATGGCCGGTATGATAGCCGGTGGTACATATGATGTTGTAATAGGGTCAAGAATCATTGGTGGTGGTGCACTAATAGGTGGAATGCCATTGTATAAGTATATAGCAAATAGAATTTTAACTTTATTTCAAAATATATTAATGGGTACAAAATTATCTGAGTTTCATACAGGATACCGTGCTTTTTCTCGTAAAGTACTCGAGACCTTACCACTCGAAGATAATTCGGATGATTTTGTATTCGATAATCAAATGATTGCACAGATATTTTATTTTGGTTATTCTATCGGAGAAGTATCGTGTCCGACTAGCTATTTTGAAGACGCATCCTCAATCGGATTATTGCGTAGCATAAAGTATGGATTTGGAGTAATTGCAACATCAATTATCTATAGATTGCAGAAATGGAATATTGGAAAATTCAAAATCTTTAATGCAACAGGTAATAAACTCTTAATTAGTTATTATAACGAGGTAAGAAATCAATAATGATCAAATTTTGGAAAGGCTGATATTCAGGATTTGCAATCCTTTATGAATTGCGCTGCTGGCTACTGGCTACTGGTCTCTGGCTGTTTGCTTTTTAATCGGGTTTCTTCGGAAATTACACTCTGATTTCGTAATCAGGCTTGCTCTAAAAATCCTAAAATTTTGAAAATATAAATAGATGAGCTCAAGCAATTTTTCAACCAGAAGCCAGCGGCCAGCAGCAAGCAGCATTATTCAGGATTGACTTCTTGGCTCTATTAGTCCCTTACTTTAATGAAGTAGGTGATCGGGAGGAGGGAGATGGGCTTTTTCAGACAACAGGAGGAGCGACTGGCCATTCGGTTTTTAACCTGGCGGTACCAGAAATTGAATCAGCCGGTTCCGAATGATACCGAGCTCAAGCTGCAGGCCGCCAAAATTGTGCAGGAAGCCCACCGAATTGCACGTGAAAGGGGACGTAATGTCATTGCCATCATAAAAGATCTGGTCAATGACATAAAAAAATAGCGAGGTTGATTTATTTAAAATTTTATTTGCTTTCTATGCACTACTAATTACAGGAGGAAACCAAAATGGCGGATGAGTGGGCGGAACAACTGACATGCGCAGCTCAATGCACCCGGTGTGACAAAAAAATGGGAGGAGATGATCAAAGAATTTTATCTGTCTATGATCATCAGACAATTTGTCTGGACTGTAAGAATGAAGAGGAGCAACGGCCGGATTATGAAGAAGTGGCCAAACAGATGATCGGGCAGTGTCTTATTGATACGGAGATGAAATGGGGAGATCCGCAGGGGTACTGCTACCATCATTTCTACCCTTACACATGTTAAAAAGAAAGATAGGATGGTGATAGATGCTTTTTGTCCGATACCGCAGGGCACTCGAACACCTCCGGGTCGTTTTGAAACCGGCCATCCACTTTGAATTCTGGTCTACCCTGATATTTATGGTGTCATTTGTGCCGGCATTCGGATGGTTGCTGAACCGGCTGGTGGCCTCCAGCGGTCAATATGCGGTCACCGATAATGATCTGTTGGTTTTCTTCCTGTCCTTCCAGGGCATTCTTTTCCTCCTTCTTAGCATTGGCTTTGTCCTCGCCTTCTGGTTTGCAGAGCAGGTGGGATTGTTGATTATCTCCGTCAAGGCAGCCTCTGAAAAGCAGGTTTCCGTCAGCCTTGTTCTATGGGAACACATTACGCATTTACCGGCCTTGTTTCGTCTCGGGCTGCTCCAGGCAGCGGGCTTTTTAGCGGCAAGTATCCCATTTGTTTTGGGGATTGGGCTGGTTTACTGGCTGCTGCTGCGGGAATTTGATCTATACTTTTACATTAACGTACAGCCTTCGAGTTGGTGGATTGCGGTTATCATTGCGGGAACGATATCGGCTGTGTACCTTTTGCTGGCAGCCTGGCTGTATGTGCGCTGGTTGTTCGCTATACCGGTCCTTGTCTTTGAGGGCGCCACGCCCTTGGGGGCATTGAGAAAAAGCTGGCGACAGACGCGGGGACGCTTTTGGGGATTTGCCGTTCCACTGGCGCTTTGGTGGATTGTCGTGGTTATATCGTCTCTGGCCATTACCTGGCTGGTAAGAGTTGCTGCCGCTGAACTGCTCGTTCATACCGGATTTACCCTGAAAGTCGTGATTCCGGCGGTGGTGACAACGCTGGCGCTGGTTACCATCCTGGATATCATGTGGTTCATCGTCGGCAAAATAGTGCACGTCATGCTGATGGCCGATTTTTATCTTGAAACAATGGATGGAGAGCAAAAGCTGGGCACATCGGCGCTTGCACACGGAATACTTTCACCCACGGCCTTAAAAAGAATCGGCTGGTTAATCGCTGGTATTGTGTTGATTATGGGAGTTGTTGCCGGCGGCGCCTTTCTGCAAGGCTTCAATATCAATCGCACGATTGAGATCACGGGCCATCGCGGCAGCAAAGTGAGAGCCCCGGAAAACACGTTGAGCGCACTAAGACAGGCCATCGCCGAAGGGGCAGACTATGCCGAAATCGACGTGCAAACCACCGCGGACGGTGTTGTGGTGCTCTTGCATGATGCCGATCTCATGCGGGTGGCATCGGTGAACCGCAGGCTGCGGGACATCAACTACCCCGAGCTGAAAGACATCGATGCCGGAAGCTGGTTCGCACCGGAATTCAGCCGCGAACGCATACCCACCCTCCAGGAAGCCATCGATGTTGCCCGGGGTCGCATCAAGCTGAACATTGAACTCAAGTTCACCTGGCCGGATCCCACCCTGACGCAGAAAGTCGGAAACATGATCCGGCAAAATGGATTTTCTTCCGATTGTGTGGTCAGTTCATTGAATTTTCGGGCATTGACGGAAATCAAACAGACATTTCCGGAACTAACCACCGGTTTCATCGTATTCACAGTCGCCGGGAACCTGTCCAGGATGGAAGCCGATTTTATGAGCATTAATGCGGCCCGAGCCTCGCCAAGACTCGTGAGGCAGTTGCATCGTCAGGGAAGAGCGGTTCACGTGTGGACGGTCAATGATTTCAACAACGTCATTTCGATGATTGAGGTAGGTGTGGACAACATCATAACGGATCACCCCCGGGATGTGCGGCGTTTTCTGGAAGAATGGAATGCACTTTCAGACAGTGAGAAAATCGTACTGATGCTGCGAAACCTCATTGTGGGGATTGAACGCCCCCAGCCATCGGAGCTTTAACCAAACCGGGAGGCCAAAATGAACGAGAATTTGAAAAAAGCGAGCACCACCGATGAGCTCGCCCGCGAACGCAATCGGGCGGCCGCCGACCGAACGCTGATGGCCTGGATTCGTACGGCCCTCTCGCTGATTGCCTTCGGATTTAGCATTGGTAAAATTTCCGAATACCTGCAAAAAATCAACCCGGAGCACGTGCTTGATCCCATCGATAGCGCACGGATTTTTGGAGAAGCATTTATCGCTCTTGGCGTTTTCGGCCTTATCGCCGCTATTATCCAACATCGGCGCATTGTCAAGCAAATTAAGCATGGGGAATTCGTATATACCGAACAGCTGCCGTTGACGACGATTACAGCAATTATTCTACTGCTGATCGGTGTGTTCGGTTTTGTTACTGTCCTGCTCTGAAGACAAGGTCGATGGTTTCAGGCTTTAAGGTTCAGAGGTTCAGGATTTTGTAAATCACTTGCGGGACGCGACAATCTTAGATGCTGTCTATTAGGATTTAAGAAATGGCTGGACCAACATTTTCAAAATTACACAAGCACCGACGCTGGTTGTGGATTATCGGCCTGATCATTGTTCTAGTGGGATTATGGGAGTTGTTTACAAACATTTATCGGGAAGAAGAAAAAGAACTACGCCGTCAACTCCGGGAAACCGTAAAAGAAAAATTTCCCGAACAGACTGCCAAATTCTCCCAAACCTTCGGACTATTTTTCTTTGAAGGGGATCAGGAAGCACCCCTCGGGGCGCTTCCGGCTCGAGAATCCGTAGTGCTGGTTCACGGCCTGGACGATCCCGGCCAGGTGTGGCAGAACCTCGCGCCGGCGCTGGTCAAAGAAGATTTTAATGTGTGGCTGATGCAATATCCCAATGACCAGCCGATTGTGGAATCGGCCTGGCTGTTTTTCGAAGAGTTGCAGGGACTCAAAAAGCGCGGTACCGACCGCATTTCCATTGTGGCTCACAGCATGGGCGGTCTGGTTTCCCGGGAAATGCTCACCAGCCCTGAAATAGAATATAGCCCATCTGCAAAAAACAGGCAGGTGCCCGAGGTCGCTGCGCTCATCATGGTGGGGACACCCAACCACGGATCCCAGCTGGCTCGATTGCGGATATTTACCGAAATGCGCGATCAGCTGGCCCGCTTGAAAAAAGGTGAAGCTAACTGGCTGGCGGGAATTCTCGATGGCGCCGGTGAGGCCAAAATCGACTTGCTGCCGGGAAGCCGTTTTTTGACCGGGTTAAACACACGGCCGCACCCGCCGGGGCTGGATATGTTGATTATCGCCGGTATTACCAGCCCCTGGAGCGAAAAAGACATTAACCGCTGGACGGACAACCTACGTCAAAAAGTGCCGGATGATAAGCAAAAGTGGGTCGATGAGTTTGGCAAAAATATGATTTCAATGACCCATGGATTGGGCGACGGCCTGGTGACAGTTGAATCCACCCGCCTGGAAGGGGTTCCCCACCGAACCGTGGAAGGCACACACCTGTCGATGATTCGAAACATCACCCGGGACAACCCGCGCATCCCGCCGGCGGTGCCCATCATTGTCGATCAATTGAGAAGATAAATACTGGCCTCTGATCCGTGATTTTAGTCGATCAGTGGCATTTCATAATACCCGGCTTGTTTGAAAACCGTTACGAGCGTGTCACGGTTCGATCCCGGCAGTTTCCCGGGCTTGTTCGACGGCCGCATCACAGGGATTGGCCTCACCGGTGCCGGTGTCACTTAAGGCAAAGATCAAGAAAACGGGATTGACCAGGCCGGCAAGTAAACTCGCACCTGTGCCCGCGGCGAGCCGGCTTCCCCTGGGAATTCGGGTGACGGATACCTCAGGCGCGGCCAGGGTGCCCTCGATTCGGACGGGATTGGCAAGACTGACCAGACTCGGCCGCTTGGGTCTGGGTGCAACAATCAAATTTAGCGCTTCGGTTTCCAGGTTCAGTATTCCGCTGGCCGCAATCGTAATGCGCTGTGTGTCGAGCAGCAAATCCTCAATCTCCGCCTGACCCTCTTTCAACTCGATGTGTGCCACCATACAGTTCGTTTCAGTCACATCATCTCTTTGCCAGCTCGTAGAGAGCATCGTCGGGATCAGATCGGCCGCCCAGAGATCGATCCGCCCGCCTGTAATCTGTCCGGGTCCACCAATGATGGTGATGCGGCCGGCGGCATTTCCGAGGAAGCTGTAGCGTGTGGCACCGGCGCCGGATAGGTCGACAATCAGATCGACTTGCCCTTTAACAAGGTCGGTAATGCCCATGCTACTCAGAAAATATCCGAAATCAAGATTTTTGGCATTGATCTGAACCTTGGTCAGCGGCGGAACGGCAGTGGCGTTTAAGTCAAACTCGCTGTTGATCTGCGCCCCCATAAACCCTGTAACGTTGAGAGAAGATTTGAACCGGCCGTCCTTAAGACTGACTTTGGCGACAAATTCACCGAGATCTCCTAATGGAGCACGAATCCGCTCGGCTTTGATATCCAGATCCAGGTCCACCGCCAGAAGGTTATCAAGCGGCAGGGTGTAATCGGGTATGACGCGGGATTGATCCTGGGGTGTGGCGGTTTTTTTGTCTGCATCAAAAAGGTCTATGTCATCCATATGAATCTGGCTTGCAATGATACGACCCGTGATTTTGGGGCGGGGCGGTTCTCGCACTACGGTTATCTCCGCCTTAAGATCACTCTTTCCAACCCGCAGATCCTCTTCATAAGTAAAGCGGTTGCCGCGACCAGTGATTCGCCCCCTGGCACTGAATTCGCCGCGCAGCGGTATCGTGAAATCAGCCAGGGGGTCAAGCCCTTCGATTTCTTTGCCCGCCAGTTCATACTGAAGCTCAAACTCATTATTTTCAAATGGCCTGGCAATGGAGCCTTCGGCCTTAAACTGCAGATCTTCGGTCTGAAGGTCCACCCGCACCGGCAGCGGGATATCTGCTTTCCGGATTTCCCTGAGATTCGAGCTGCTGACTTCCGCACTAAAAGCAGCACCCCGTACCGTTCCGCTGAAAGCACCTGTTAGCGGCTGGTCTTTACGCGCGATGAGCTTTGCGCTTTCAATCTTAATGTCGACCTTCTGGTCGGCAATTTCAGCCGTGTAGTTCAAATCCGCGGGTTTGATTTGCAAAGTGGCGGCCGCCTGTTCGCCCATTGAGCGCAGCGTCTTGCCCGTACTGCTGCCATCCAGATCAACCGCATCCGCCGTACCGACAACGATATCAGAAATTTCCAGCTGCTTGAGTGCTTGCCCGACATCAATTTGTCCGATCGTCGCTTTTAGCGAAATTGCCGGCAGGTTTTTGGGCTGGGACAAATGAATTTGACCATCAATGGGCGCACCCGCCAGCTTGCAGCGAAACGGAGCGCTCAGTTTGCCGTCCGCTAGCGTCACTGCAAATCTGACGTTTTCGACGGGCAGGGGACTTTCGGCCAGGCGTTTCACATTAAGATCGAGCTTGGCATCAAAATCTTTCAGCCAATCAAGCTTGATGGGACGATCCAGCAGCCCGGCCTGCCCGGTTTTAGGCGAAGGTTTAGAGGATGTGTCCCCAAGCGCATTCAACGTTAGGTTGTCGGAAGACAATTCGCCCTTCAAAAAGGGTCGCGGTGCTTTGTCTTCCCACCGAACACTGCCTGTTAAACGGTTGGTTCCCATCTGAATCTTAAGGTTGCTGGCCGCGTGTACATCACCATCACTGCTGACGTCAGCGCTCAGATCGAATTTGCCTATTGCCGGAAGAGAGACACCGATAAGAGGGCCAAGCGATTCAAAACGGTTCCCGTTGATCCGCGTTGCGATCTGCAAAGTCTTCCGATTCTCGGTGGTGACGACGGATCCGTCGCCCACCAATCTAGCCCCGGACGCTGATGCCTCGAGCTTAACCGGCCAGATGGTTGCACCGGCTTTGCCGGATGTGCCGGGGCCGCCCTGAAAGGACAGCGAAATAGGGACGTTGTCGAGCTTGGCGTCTATTGATGCTTTGACTGATCCACTTTCAAGCGCGGATGCTTCACCACGCACGATTCGAATCGTCTCCCACAGTTCAATGCCCTTGAGGGTGCCCTCAAGATCGGTGAGCGTGTAATTTCCCTCTGCAGCGACGGTGTGAAATGCAAATTGATAGGGTCCGGCCTTGGGGAGTTCGGTGTCAAGAAGCCGGGCCAGGGTGCTAAGGGTTTCGCCTTGAAGCCGGGCATCAAACTCGAAACGCTCAGCGGCAGTCGCCGGAATCATCGTACCTTCAATGTTCAGTTTTGTGTCCGCAAGGCTCAGTTGAGCCTCTATCGGCCAGGGCGTTGTTTGCGAAGTGCCCTCAAACGGGTTCGTTGACGCGAACGTGAGTGAAAAAGGTGCATCGCCGTACAGGCCTTGCAACGCTATCTGAAGCGGGTCGTCCCGCCCGCCGGAAGCCTCTCCTTGCGAGATATTGACAGGGAGTGTTCCCGGAGGCCCGTGGATCTTTGCGGCAATATCTGCAACGGTAAAGGATCCGTCGTAATTGTTCGCGGTCGCTGAAAATTCAAAAGGGCCGGTGGTTGGAAATTCCACCCCAAAAAGGGTTTCGAGAGAATCCGCCTGCTTGCCATTGATCGTGATGCGGTAGTCGATCTTTCCCCATTCAAACGCTCCGGCCATACGCCCGTCAATACTCAGCGACATATCCGGCCCTTTTATATCCAGTTTTGCGGACCATGGATTTTGAGGGCCGGACGATTCCACCGCTGTTTCGGCGGCCAGCAGGAAAGTGAGTGCCATTCCTTTTGCAGCACCCTTGCCCTCGATTCGCTCCGGCTGCCCGGGAATGTTCCAGAGCCGGGCCTCGGCAATCTCGTAGCGGTTGATACTGCCATCATCCGATCGATAATTGATGACAGTGTCCCGGACCAGGATCCGCTCGACCGGCGGCAGAACCCCGGGCGTTTCGTTATCGCCGCGATCACCGAATGTGTAATTGTTGGCGCCATCGGGACCTTTCTCTAGGAAAAGGTTCACGCCTGTAAATGAGACGTCCAAAACCCTCAAATCGCCGCGCAGCAACGGGAAAAGCGCCACCTGGACACCGATTTTTTCAGCCTTGGCAAAATGGGCACCAATGGCCCAGTCCGGGTTGCCGATGGCAATATCTTCGATGATGATTCGCGGGCGCAGGGAGCGTTCGAGACGGATGGGACCGTCGAATTGGACTTGACGGCCGAGGACGGCGGCGGCACGTGCTTCCAGCTGACCGCGAAAAACAGCTGGATCCACTAAATACAAAGCTGCAACTGCAAACACAGCCAGAAACAGCAGTCCGATTAAGGGTATAAGAACGAATTTAGATTTGCGCATCGTCAATCACTTACCGTACGAGTGCCCTTTCTGTAAACAACAACAACGGTCGCGCTATCCTGCGGGAATCCTTGTTTACATGAATGTCACTTTGCCGTTATGAACGTCGTACATGGCGCCCGCCAGTCCGATTTGCCCCTTGTTGACCATATCCCGTAAAATAGGGCTGCGCTCGCGAATGCGCTCAACGGTGAGACCCACATTTTTATCGGTCACAGCCTGGACAAATTTACTGTTCTTTGAAGATCGGTCAGGTTCATACCCTGACACGGCGGCAACGGCCGGTTTGATATTGGACAGCGTCCGGGTGAGGTTGCCCAAAACAACATCGTCACAGGCCCCTTTGACCGCCCCGCATTCCGTATGACCCAGAACGAGAATCAACTTTGCACCCGCTGCGGCGCAGGCAAACTCCAGGCTGCCGAGGATATCGTCGTTGACAAAATTCCCGGCAATGCGTGCACTGAAGATATCGCCAATGCCCTGGTCAAATATTAATTCATTGGACGCCCGTGAGTCAATACAGCCCACAATGGCTGCAAAGGGAAACTGGCCCGCGCCAGTCGCCTTGACCTGCTGCATTAAATTACGCTGCAACATCTTCCCCTGAACAAAGCGGGAGTTGCCATCTTTTAGCATTTGCAGGGCTTTTTGCGGGGTCGTCGCGCCCTGGGTTTGTTTGGTTTGGGTCACGGCGGATTGAGCGGCATGCGCGTGCATGGCAGACAGGACCAGGCTTGAACCCGCAGTGGCTGCAAGCAGTGAGCCGCCGGCTTTCTTTATAAAGTTTCTACGATCTATATCGAGTGCTTTTGCATTCATTACTATTACCTTTCTTTATTATCGAGGATCTAAGAACCGACCGGTATTCAAGCCGCTTTACCTAAATCCCATATGCGTAAATTAATATTATAGTCTATCTCAAAATTAGCAGTTCATCTCAGAATATAGAGAAACAAAGTTCCCAAGGTGCTCTAAAGTTAGAATTGCCTAAAATGCCTAAAATGATCTAAAATGCCTAAAGTTGAGGAATTCAACCCGTCGAGAGCATCTGGGTCGAACGACTGGGTCGATTGATCATCTACCAGGGGATGGTGAAGCAGCTGCGCAATTTTGTATCGAGGGCGAGTACGACGACGAGAACGATGCATATGAAATCGTAAATCCTACTCGTCCTCGATCTCGTCCTCGATAACCAAAAATAGGATTTGCACCATTTAAAAAAGACGGAGCGCAGCGAAACTATAATTTTAGGCATTTTAGATCATTTTTAATTTTAGCTCATTTGTTTATGTAAGTAGTAATACTGCGGTGGGATACTGTCAACCGATAGAAGCAAAACGACTTTAATCGGATCTTGGCAATATGCATCCCGGTGTTCTCTCCCTTTAACACCATAATCTTGTAATTATTGTATAATAGCCGCTAAAACTTGACATACGCATTGATGAATATATTTTAATTTAAAAATATCTTCGATTTTTTTCATAATTTTATATTTCTGCAGGAGGTATCCAAAATGAAATCGAACAAATTAAAACAAGATGCATTCAAAACCCTTTTATTTTTCCTCCTCATTTTAATATTTGCTGCTCTAAATAGTTGTTCGACGACTGGCAGAACGACGGTCGCCCCCGAGGATCGGATCCCTTTAATTCCAGACAAGCCCCAGCAAGGAACCTGGACGTCACATAGTGTCGTCCTGGAGTATGAGGTTGTTAAGGAGGGCAGCGCTGTTGGATTAATCATCGACGGGAGAACCACACGCAAGGTTGATCAAATAGCCGTTTGGGTGTTATTTCTTGATAAGGGAGGAAGACTTTTAGAAAGGGAAACGGTCTTCAATTCCGGATTCGGAAAAAGGGCCAGACGAATGCAAGGCACCATTGAGAGAGCCTTTGAAGTACCGGCGGGAGCCAAATACCTGGCTTTTCAATCCGTGAAACAGCCTTATCGAGGCAGCCAATGAAAATAAATTGAAATTTTAAGCTGTTTATCGATCCGGATGAATAAGAAAGTGTCCATTTAGGTCGAGTCTGGAGCGGTCGATGACATCGAATACGCCTAGCCCGAAACCCGCTCCGGCCACATAAACCGTGCTCGCCAACCCATGTACATTGCGGGTCTCTCCGGGGGTATCATACGAGGAAACGATACTTAAAGATTCGGGTTCGCGGTTATCGATGAGGTGAAGGCCGCGGGAGCCGTCGGCCACGATGAGCAGATCGTACAATGGGTAAACGCCCAGTGCTTCACCGGGCGTATCCACCGATCCGACAACACGCGGTCGGGTCGGGTTGCTTACATTAATGGCATAGATGCCGTCGGCAAAATCTGCCACATAGGCATAGTCGGATATGACCTGCACCGCGCGGGCATCGCGGGGTGCACGCACAGAAGCTGCAATTCTTGGCTCGGCAGGCCTTTGGATGTTAATTATCTGTAGTCCACCTCTGCCATCGGCCACATAGGCATGGTCGCCGGCAACGTGAACACCATACGCCTCACCCGGCGTGTCGATTGATGCCACGATCCGTGGGCCCTTGGCGTCACGGATTTTGATGATCTGAAGGCCGGCTTGAGCATCCGCCACGCAGGCATAGTCGCTGAAGACATAAACGTCCCGGGCATCACCGGGTGTCTCGACCGAGCCGATAATCCTGGGGCGGGCCGGGTTGTGAATATCAATGATCTGAAGACCGGCGGAACCGTCCGCCACGTATGCAAAGCTGCCGATCGCATAAACACCCTTTACCTGGCCGGGCGTATCCAGCGATGCGACCCGCTTTGGGTCAGCCGGCCTGCTGATATCAACCACATAAAGCCCGCTCGACCCCCCCGCAACATAGGCGTGGCTCCCGATAACATATACATCTAATCCCGGCAGTTCTTCTCCCTCGGCGCTGACAGTCACCAATGTCAGACTCAGAAAGATTGCCTTGCACACCAAAAGCAAAGAAACATTTCGTGTCATAAATCCTCAATCTCCCTTAAGCATATGCGCTTAGGTATAGTCGTCAATTAATCGAGCAATCGGGGAGTTTTTCCCGTCATGCCCGCGCAGGCGGGCATCCAGTTTTTCAGCAGAACACTTCTGGATTCCCGCCCCCATCTGCACGGGGGCAGGCTCTGCGCGGGAATGATAAGCTTTGAATAAAAAACTCCCCAACCCCTGAATTAATCATGACGTATAAGACGGCTGTAACCAACAGCTTCAGCGCTGAAAATGTCACTGATTTTAAGAATTTTAATTTTATATATCATTGCTTGATGGAGGGTCAATCAATAATTCTACGGTTTTAATAAAAGAAGGCCGATCACATATATGGTATTCCGGCCATATCCGGTTGGGTTGCATGTTTTACGATGAGGATCCAATCCATATCGACCTGCGGAAAGGCGCTGACATTGCCAAAACTTTGCGGTCATGTTACAAACGGCGCACATAAAATTTAGCACCAAATTAAAATTGTGATTGCGGTGCAACTGTTATCAAGGTTGAGGTTCAGAAGTTCAAAGTTACAATAATCCTTAGCGGTGGGCTTTGAATCTTTGAACCTATATGACAACGATTGATGCGAATGATTTTGATAGCCGATTTATGGGGATTATGATGAAAAAGTGGTTAACCCCTCTGCTGATTATCTTTTTTGTATTGCCGGTGCAGATCTCCTTTGCGCAGGGCATTCGGGTCGGCCCGGATGGTGAATTTTCGCAACAAACCCTTAATCTTCCGTACGCCTTTTACAACGAGAATTTCGGATTCGCTGCAGGATATGTTTACGGGAGAGTCGGAAGTCCTCAAAAGCAGTCTCTCCTTCTGGCCTCCGCCATCCTCGGCACCAAGGGAGGCATGGGCTTTCTCGTGGGACGTGATATCCAGATGCCGCGCATTGAGCGCCTGTTTTTCGATCCGATCGTGTCAGTGGGTTACTTCAGTGACAATGAGTCCTATGTCGACGGCAACCCTGGTTTTCCGTTTGAACGCGCCGGCAGCAACGATTCGGACGAGGACAATTTTGTCGAAGGCGACGGTTGGGACAATTTTTTCCGGCTTAATTTTAAATATCTGCTGCCGATCGGCGACGGCCGGGATGAAATTATTACCACCTATAAAATCAAGGACGGACTCCTGATATCCGAACCCAGAGGCGGGAGCTCCTTGAATCCGTTCAAAAGCGGCCGGAGCTACCTGGAGATGCGCCCCTTTTACCGCTCCCAGGAGATCGACGGCGACGATATCGATACCACCGTAAAAACCAACGGCCTTGATCTCTCGCTGTTCTGGGACAACCGTGACTTTAATGCCAATCCTTCGAAGGGATTCGGCTTTCGCAGCAAGGCTTCGCGGGATTTTGGCTGGTTTAACAGCTCGGATTCATGGACCAATCTGGAAGGTGAGCTGGATGTCTACTTTCCGCTCAAATTGGGGAGCTGGCAGCGCAAGAGTGTCCTAGCCCTGAATCACTGGACTTCCTATTCGCCGACCTGGGACGAGAAAACAGATGATCAGATTACCAACCGGCCGCCGGCTTACAGCGGCTCGACTCTGGGCGGCCTCTGGCGCATGCGCGGCTTCCCCTCCCAGCGCTTCAACGACAAGGCCGCCATTTATTACGCGGCCGAGCTGCGATTGATTCCCGAGTGGAATCCGTTTAATAACTGGCCGCGCGTTCAGAAATATGTCGGAATCAAATGGCTGCAGTTTGTGCCTTTTGTGGAAGTTGGGCGGGTGGCCTCTGAATGGCGTTTTTCCGATTTGCACTCTGACATGAAATGGGATGCCGGTCTGGGAGTCCGGGCCTGGGCCCAGGGCATCGTGATCCGCATCGACACGGCCTATTCCAATGAAGGTGTCGGTCTCCAGATGATGATCGCCCAGCCGTTTCAATTCTAATTCCGTTCAGCACAAAAACCGGATCAACCAAAAGAGACAGAAACTTGAGATTGAAATAATCAGACTTATATTGCGCTAGGCAAGGTGCGGCAGTCATATGAAGGTGGCGCAGCTGGCCTTTGGTTCCTGCTCGCTGGCTACTGGCCACTGCGCACTATTTTCTTGCTGCTTGTCTCTGGCTCGGCCAGGAGCAAGAGGCGAGAAGCCAGAGGCCTGAACATTTGAGATTTATACGACCTGATTTTTGATAAAGGAGAATCACCGCATGCCATTTACCGGCATTGGCATAAAACCCTCAAGCAGCTGTCTTATTCGGATCGTGTTTGGCCTCCTGTTGTGCGGGGTCGCGGTATTCACTCTGGGGTGTGGCGGCCTGACACTGAAGCCCTGGCACACTGAGAAGCTGACAGAAGAATTTACAGCCGGTATGGCGGATGAGATCCGAACTTTTGATGATTACGGGCAGCTGGAAGATCGGTTGTTTGCGCAACTGGAAGAAAAAGTTTACGCAGGCACACCAAGTGGGCCTGAATACGCGCTTGTTCGTTACAGTGTCGGCAGTGCGGCGGACCCGCAACATCGCCGGCCTAACTGGAACCGCAGCTTTGAATTTGTCGCCAATCAACCGGTTGGCGGCGTGCTGTTGTTGCACGGCATGTCGGATTCGCCTTATAGCTTGCGTGCCCTGGGCCAGAAGCTCAACCAGCGCAATTTCTGGGTCATCGGCCTGCGGTTGCCCGGCCACGGCATCGCACCCTCAGGGCTTTTGAGCATCAGCTGGCAGGATATGGCCGCCGCGGTGCGGCTGGGCATGAAGCACCTTGGGTCCAAGATAGGGCAGAAGCCGATCCACATCGTGGGCTATTCGAACGGAGCACCCCTGGCTATAAATTTCAGCCTTGACGCGCTCGAAGGGAAGGCCCTGACGGTGCCGGCCAGCCTGGTGCTGATCTCTCCGGCCATCGGCATCCACGCCGCTGCGGGGCTGGCCAAATGGAAGCGCCGGCTATCTTATTTGCCCGGTCTGGGGGGGCTGGCCTGGTTGTCGGTTATGCCCGAATTCGATCCCTACAAGTACAACTCCTTTGCAACCAATGCCGCCGAACAGGTTCACAGCCTGACCCGCTCCGTGGCCCGGCGTATTGCAGCCCGGGCCCGGTCCGATGCCGACTCATTTTTACCACCGACGCTGGTATTCAAGTCGAGCGTCGATGCCACGGTCTCAACGGATGCCGTGGTTGACCGCTTGCTGAAACACCTGAAGCCCGATCGCCATGAACTCGTCCTGTTTGACATTAACCGCTTCGCGGCCAAGTCCTCCCTGTTGATCTCCGACCCGACTCCGCTGACTGCGCGGTTAATGGCTGACAAAAGCCTGCCGTTTGTTGTTACCCTGGTCAACAACGAGAACCCGGCGAGCAGATCGGTCCTGGCGCGTCGCAAACCGCCATTCTCAGCCGAGGCATCAAGGAACGCGCCCTTAAACCTCGCCTGGCCGCAGGGCGTGATTTCCTTGTCGCATGTGGCACTGCCTTTCCCGCCGGATGACCCACTGTACGGTCAGACCCCCCCGGACAAGGAGGGCATCCTCTTCCTCGGCCGGATGGCCATTCAGGGTGAACGGAACTTGCTCAAAATCCCTTACAGCTTTCTGGTGCGATTAAGATACAACCCGTTTTACACTTACCTCGAGACGCGGGTGCTCGAATGGTTCAATGCAGAATATTGATTGTTATTTTTCGGAACTATGACCAATAAAAAGGTAATTTGTGGTATGCGAAAAGTTCTTGAACGTCTCGGACCTGGAGTAATGGAGTATTGGAGTGTTGAAAAAAAGATATCCTTCCTTTCGCCAGTACTCCATTACTCCAATGCCCGGAATTCGTTCAAATTGAAAGCTCCAGCGATGGATTACCTTACTTTTGGGTTACAGATCCATTATTTTTTTATCTACTTAATCATGCATAGCAGAAACTGTTAAGAAAGGAGATCTCAAATGAGTAGAAACTACAAAATTTTAGCATTATTGATCCTAATATCTTTTGCTCTGATTTCTTGCGAAGGCCACAAAACTGCTGTTGGCGGTTTGGGCGGTGCTACCGCCGGCGGTCTTCTTGGGCACGCATTCGGAGGCGGCACCGCCGGGATCATTGGTGGTGCGATTGCCGGCGGCCTTATCGGCGGAGCGATCGGGAGCCACATGGATGCAAACGACCGCAGGGAATCTGAAAGAGCATCTCAGCAGGCATTTGAAAGCGCACCTTCCGGTCAAGCGACTTCATGGAGTAATCCCGACAGCGGCAACCATGGTAGCGTTACACCGACGCGCACCTTCCAGGCAGACAGCGGTCAATACTGCCGGGAATTTCAGCAAACGGTCGTTATCGGCGGCAAAGAAGAACAAGCGCATGGAACGGCATGTCGTCAGGCTGACGGCAGTTGGAGGATTACAGATTAAATACGTCTCTATTGAGCTGAGTGTATGGAACTATCAGCAAAAAAAGGATAAAAATTATGAAAACAGCAAAATATATTTTTTTGGTTCTGGCAATCGTATCCTTAGTTGCTGCTGACACGGCATGGTCTGACACCAAACAATCGATAAACAGCGAAGGAATCATGGACATAACTGATTTAAATGAGGATGACCGAATCGATCTTGAAGAATATCGTCACCGCATTACCGATGTTTATTTTTTTCTGGACGCTAACAAGGACGGTAAATTAACGGTTGTCGAAATACAAAGAAGCATGCCCAACCTCGATGCGGATCTGATCGATAATGCCGACGTTAATGGCGACACAATTATAACCATTTACGAATTTCGATATGTGCTCTACAAAGACTTTGATGCGATGGACAAAAATCAGAATGGC
>Ga0255055_10001043_pt1 | contig 21018 bp, 24 predicted proteins | sample JV7_2_27_MG_FD_188633 | JGI IMG/M metagenome (GOLD analysis project Ga0255055, IMG submission 188633) | Seawater microbial communities from Jervis Inlet, British Columbia, Canada - JV7_2_27 | ecosystem: Environmental > Aquatic > Marine > Inlet | place: Canada: British Columbia | collected...
AATGGAAGCAAACAAAAATACCATCAAGTCAATTGCAAAACGCAGTGTTGCCACTCCCAATAAAAGAGCCGTCACAAACTTTATTGCAACTAAGTGAAGGCTTGAAAATCGAACTTAAAGGCATGGGAACTCAAGTTGATATTAACGAAATGATGTCACCAAATATTCCCGCGGCCAGTGTTTTAGGTATGCTGCAAGAGGGAACTATACCAACCTCAGCTTTAATATTTGGATTGCTTCAGTCAATGTCTCAAGAGTTTTGTGTAATGCAATCACTCAATGAGAGATTCACTGACCCCGACATGTACGCTAAGCTGACGGCTGGCGGCAACTGGGAAGATGATTATGCCGAGGATTTATATATCAAGCCAACCGCCAACGCCAAGTTTTCAAGCCAAGCTCAGCGCGTGCAGTTAGCTCAAGTTCAAATGGAGCAAGTACCGTTGGTATTGCAAGCGGGTGGTAATCCAATGCCGATTATTAAATACTACTTTGATGCTATTGGCTCTGAACTATCTGAGGCCGTGTTTACTGATGAACCAAGCGAAGCCGAGCAAGCGCAAATGCAACAAATGCAGCAGGCGCAAGAGCAGCAGAATCAATTACTAGAAAAACAGAATCAAATGATTGAAGCTCAGCAGCAATTAGAGGTCATGAAAGAGCAGCGTCAACGCGAAGAAGCCGAGGCTAAAATAGCCAAGATGCAAAGTGACTCAGACAATGCTAAACTTAAACTTGACGCTGATATCAAGAAGATACTAGCCGAAACAATAGAGACGATGCAGAACGCTGAAAAGCTAGACGCTGAAACACAGGCCGCTAAAACTCAAGAGATTCAAGGTATGTTTGAATCACTAATAAGTAGCAATGTAGACAATGTAAGTATCACAAAGGTTAACTGATGAACAGTTTTAAGAATACTATAAAAGAACTAAAAAAAGAGAAGAGTAACATTGATATTGATGGCGCAGAAAAACAAGCGTGGTTAAGTAGTCGATGTACAAAATCTCTAATCATGGATTTAACGTCATTATATTTAGATGATCTAAATTCACTGCCAAGCCTAAGCACGGCCACGGACGAAGGGCGAGAAGAATCTGATATGATGAAAGGCAGAATCGCGTTGTTAGAAACTATCTTAGATGAAATTGCAGAAATCCCAGAGGAAGAAGAGTAAATGAAAAAACTCATTATCACAGATGCAGAACCGTGCGGCTATCACGTATTAGTTGAACTGCAAGAATTATACGAACAAAACGACAAAGGTGAGGCGCTTTCAGATGGCGGTATTATCCTTGGCGCACCAGGCAACGCAACAGCAGCTTTAAAGTTTGAGCAAGATGGTGTTAGTGTAGGTAAGGTATTAAAGGTTGGTAAGTGGGCACACAAAAATTTAAGTTGTGGCGCTAATGGGCATAAAGACTGGGGTTACGATATCGGTGACACAGTGAGCTTTAAAAAACACATGGGCCAAAAGATTTCTGATAAGCCAGGCGATATGCGCCGTTTATTAGTTGACCATGAAATCATGATGAAAGTTGAAATAGGTGATTCAAATGAGTGATAATGAAATTGAAAACAAAGAAGCTGAACCAGCTATTGAAGCTGAAGCAAGCAAAGAGCAAGCCGAACAAGTAGAACAAACAGAGCAATCAGTAAGCCCTGAAGAGCAAGACGCCAGAAATAAAGGCTGGACAGACCGCGCAGAATGGGAGGCAGCAGGCAAAAACCCAGACGACTGGGTTAATCACAAACATTTTAATCGTGTAGGCTCTCTCATTAGTGAGGTGCGTAACGGTAACAGGCAGCACAAGGGTGATATTGAAAACCTACAAGCTTTTCAGAAGCTTCAGCTTGAAAGCATGAAAGCCAGCCTTGAGAGTGAACGAAAAGAAGCAGTAAGCATGGCTGATGAGGATGCTTTTAGTGCAGCGGATAGACAACTAAATGGTGTTAACCAGCAGTTAAACGAGTTAAGCGCTCAGCAAGAGGTCAGTACTAATACTTTAATTGCTCAAGAGACCGAGTGGATGGAGCGCAACCCATCACTTATAAACGAGCAACGAGCCACTATAGACCGTGTAATGGCAGAGTATCCGAGCGTCCGAGGCTATGAGCTAACCGATTTGATTGAAAGAACAATATCAAAAATCAGTGCGCCAGCGGTAAATGCAAATAGAGAAAGACCAAGCCCAACAAGCAAGTCAAAGCCAGCGCCACAAAAAGCTGAGGCAGTGACGCTTGATAGTATGAACAAACAAGAGTCACAATTGATTGCAGCAATGCGAAATCAGAACCCAAATTTAAAAGACGCTGAAGTTATCCGTATGTTAAAAAATGTTAGAGGTTAATGAAATGACTAGAGAAACAAAAGAAACTCGCGGACGTCCGATAGCGCAGAGCGACAGAACAGCAGAATTATTAGCACATCAAGAGGCGGCTATGAGTCGTCGCGGCGATGACTGGCGACCGGATAGCGCGGCAACATCAAAGCTCGACCGCCCCTATGATGACCCAGCATTCTATTATTACTGGTTTAGTAATGCCGAACATTCTCACGATACCCCGAGCCGCGGCTTGGCTTTGGGTTTTGAATTTGAGACATGGCAAGGCGGGCCACAAAAAGGTGAGGTTGTTGAGCAAAAGTATGGCGCAACAACAATGACACTAATGAAGCAGCCATTAAAATATAGAGCGATTCAACTAGCAGAAAGAAAGGCCGCAGTTGACCGCACTGAACAAGGTTTAAGTCATGTTGGCAAAGGCGAATATGGCACAATGAAAAACAGAGCAGGCCAAGAGATTGCCGTCAATCAAGAAATAGAGTCGTCTAACTCATTAACAAACCCACTGATGCAACAGTAGGTTTATATGAGTTTTTAGCTTGCCGTCAGGTCATTTAGCTAATTAACCTAACCGTTTATTTTATTTTAATTTTTTTTGGAGAAAGCACATGGGATTTACATTAGCTAAATCACAAGCAAGTGCAGACCATGACGGCAAAGTGCAGACTTACTCTGTTGCCGGTACTCATGCTACACTTTTGGCACCTGGCGACATGGTGCAAATCACTGGTACTTCTGACGTTAATGGTGTGCAGGGTGTTGACGCATCTGGAACAACTGGTCAAGTTACTGGTGTTATTGCAGGCGTGGATATTCAATACGCAGGCGAAAACCTAACCGAAACTGGCTTGCCAGCATCAACAGCAGGCACGGTTAAAGTTCACATTGACCCTAACATTAATTATATTGTTGATGTTACAAACGGCCCACTAGTTGCTGCTAACGTTGGTTTAAATGCTAACATTGTTAACACTGCTGCAAGTAAATTAGGTGGCTTAACAGTCTCTAATATGACTTTAAATGCCACTGGCATTGCATCAACAGTGACTTTACCGCTTCGCATTGTGGGTATCCCTCGCAGTGAAGTAGATGGCACACTTGATGGTACAAAAGCCATTGTTAGAATTAACAATTCAGCTCTTAGAGCTGGCACAGTAGGAGTATAGGCCATGAGTGGTACTATTTTAACTGGTAATTTTGCGCGATTAATGCAAGAAGGCGTAATGTCCACGTTTGGCAATACATACGCTGAACGACCTAAAGACTGGATGCAAATCTTTGCTGACAAAACCTCTGGCAAGAACTATGAAGTAATGGTTCAGGTTGAAGGTTATGGCTTAGCGGCTATTAAAACCGAAGGCGACGAAATTACTTTTGATACTCGCCGTCAAGGTTTTACACCTAAATTTGTCATGACAACATACGGCAAAGGCATCACGGTTTCTGAGGAATGCATGGAAGATGAGCTTTACGATATCCCAATTGGCCAAGCTTCAAGCCTAGCTCGCGCCATGGGTATCACTGAAGAGACGGTATCATTTAACGTGATTAACCGCGCATTTGACCCTACTGCCTTAATGATTGATGGTGATGGTAAGTCTTTAATTGCCACTGACCACCAATTAGGCCCAACGAATACGGGCACATTCTCAAACCGATTATCTACAGATGCGGCTTTTGCTGAGGCTTCTTATGAAGCGCTTTTGATTCAGATGGATCGCGCTGTAGATGCTCGCGGCTTACCAATCAAGCTGCAAGCAATGAAGTTACTCGGTGCTAGTGAGAATAAGTTTGAGTTCGAGCGCGTTACTGGCTCGGTATTACAAAACAATACAGCTAACAATGCAGTAAACGCCACAAGCTCTATCGGCTCGCTTCGTAATGGTTGGATGACAACGCCATTCTTAACAAGCACAAGCGCATGGTTTGTTACATCTGACGCGCCAGATGGCTTATGCTCGTTTAATCGACGCGCGTTAAGCTTTGGTGAGGATGACAGCTTTACCACTGGCAATAAGCGATTTAAAGCAACTCAGCGTTACTCTAAAGGTTGGGGCGACCCTCGCGGCATCTATGGTTCTGCTGGTACGGCCTAGCGGCTTACCCGACAAAAGCAAAGCCGCTTAACCGCGGCTTTTTTGTATCTGTACATTTTTACAGCTTGAGTTATAATAAAGAAATGGGCGTGAATAAATAGGAATAACTTAATTTAATCACGGAGCATTAAAATGGCAAGAGTAAACGGGGTTCCTGGCTTTACACAGACCGACCTCTTAAACGTAACAGAGCAGCTTTTAGTTGACGGTGTCCCAGTGCCAGTAGGCCCGACCGCCGCGAACGTTAAAATCATCAATGACTTATCACAATTACCAGACCCAATTCTAGGTAAATACATTTTAGAAGGTAACACGGTTTACGATTTCAGTGCGCTAAACGGTATTGTTCTTGAAAACACTTTTGACTGTAGCGCAGGCGGGATCACAGTCAAAGCAGAAACGGCGCTTTACGCCATGCTTATATACTTCGGTTCAGACCTGTTATTTATTGGCCCGAATTTAGATATTAGAAATATAACTATATTTGCTCCTAACTCTGAAATCTTCCAACTAACCAAAACTGGCTCGGCTGATTACTTCCTTGCTAACACCGTATTAATTGCGGCTGCGGCAAAGTACGGCACATTCGACCTTCACGATTTAAATATTATCAATTGCGGCTCAATTGATTTAGCTGATGGACTAACGCTGGTCGGCACTGAATGGAACACAACCAGGGCCGATGGATTTAACTTGCAATCAGCCAGTACTAGCTTTGTTGGGATTGATGTAACTGGCGCTACGCTTAGTGACGCTCGGTTTGATTCGGTTGTAATGAACGCACCAGCAGGGGCAGAGGGATTCAGGGCTTTAGCTAGTAACGCAAATATAGCGCCAAATGAGATTTGCACCTACATAAACGGCGCTTTTACTGGCGGTGTAACTCCACTAGCTGGCGGCGTTACAACTGAAGACATTAGGTATGACTTTGGCCCGAACGGCGGATTACCTGACTCGATAATTGCAGCTAACCCTTACTTGGCTACACAAACAACCGTTGTTATACCTAGTAGCAATGTATTTGTTAAGGTAAACCAAGGGAATTGGCTTGCCACTATAAGTGAGCGGCTATCTGTTAGTGCTGACGGCGATGTCAAAAACGAAACAGAGCAACCAATAAGAATAGATTTCACTGGTTTTGTGACAATGGAAAAATCGGGCGGCGGTGCTGACTACATCACCGCTAGGTACGCATTAAATGACGACCCCAACGCACCAGAGAGTGTTATCACAGAGAACGGCACAGAGAACAGCCAGCCAACAAGTGTGCCATTAGTTGGTATATTTACTTTGCAGCCTGGTGACTTTGTATCAGTGTGGGTCGCTAATGAGGATTCGTCATCAAATATAATTGTACGCAACGCTAAATTCACTAACTTTAGATTGAGGTAAAAAAACATGAGCAGAACAAGACAAGCAGCAACACAAAAGAAAGGCAAGCAGTTGCCACCAAATCAACAAGGTAATAAGGTTTGATTAAAAAGCGTAATTCTGGGATTCATATGGGTGATCATAAAGTCCGTGACGATGTTTACGGGCTTACCTATTTACGCTCAGAATGCGAGTTAACATGGGATGGTTTGTTATCACCGTCCGATCACTTTGACGAGAAACACCCGCAACTAACAATCAAACCGCGGCATGACAAAATAGCTATCAAAGATGCGCGGCCAACGCCTGAAAGCGATAGCGATTTAGTTTTTGGCGTAGGAAAGGCTGAGGATTTATGAATAGCCCAACATTGAACAGAACGGCAGTTGATATAATCAAGAAGGCATTGCGGCTTTTGCGTGTTGTTGATGCTGAGCTATCACTAAATGCAGTCGATAGAGAAACAGGCATTGAGACATTAAACGACCTTGTTAAGAGCTGGCAAAACTCAGGTTTTCACTTGTGGACGCTTAGTGAGGCTTTGATGTTTCTCGAAAAAGGCAAAGCTAAGTATCAATTTGGTGCGGGTTTTACTAATGCTATATCAGATACATTCAACACCGACACAATCACCGATGATTATGTTCCGTTGTCATTTTCTTTATCTGTTGCTGACAGCTCAATATATACAGTCGGCGAGTTGATACTATTGACACTCGATAGCGGCTTGCAGTTTGAAACAACAGTGAATAGCTTGGGTGTTGGGGCTATCACAATAAGTGTAGAGCCAAACACGACTTTAAGCTCTGGCGGCACTGTAATACTAGACTTTGAATACATTGATAGGCCAATGAGTGTAGTGCAGCTCAGATTTAGAGATGCCAACCAGAGTTCAGATATACCGACAGACCAATGGTCTCGTACTGAGTATTTTAATCAGCCTGACAAATCAAGCCAAGGCACTGTGACAACGTGGTACTACACGCCAGTAATTAACCGCGGTGACTTATATGTATGGCAAACGCCCTCATCTAACTTTCAAACAGCTAGATTCACCTATGTTAAACCGACCGAGGTTACAACAGCTAACGCGGATAACCCAGACTTTCCAAGCGAATGGTTTTTAACTTTAGCCTACAACCTAGCTTCAATGCTGGCTCCTGAATATGGAATCACTATGGAGAAATACCAGATAATTGAATCAAAGGCGCAGCAGTTACTTGAGGATTCATTGGGATTTGATAATGAAGATTCATATATAAAAATCGAACCGGACTTTAGACGATGACCAGAGAGATACCATTAAACGGTGGTTTTTATCAATCCGAATCATTACCTGTTAGCTCTCAGCGCTGCCTTAACTTATATGTTAACGTTCCTGAAACCATGGGTATTTCAGAGAGTCAATTATACCCAACACCTGGTTTAACTGAAGTCGCTAACAGCGGGGCTTTTGAGGTTAACCGAGGGGCGCACACATTCAAGAGTGAGGCTTACTTTATTAATGGCCAAACACTTTATAGATTAAATCGTGTTGCTGGTAGCGCTACCTCGTTCAGCTTTAATCTTGAGGATTTAGGCGCTATCGCTGGTAGCGGACGAGTATCGATATCAAACAACGGCATTCAAATGATTATCGTTGTTCCTGGCACTGGTATTGGCTACACATACGAAAAGACAAACGGACTCCAACAAATAACCGACCTTGATTTTACAGCTAATGGTAATGCTGAGATGGTTGTTTTTATGGATGGTTATTTTGTATTCTCGACTGCTGGTAAAAAGTATTTTGTCTCGGCCCTAAATGATGGCACGAATTATAACGCACTTGATTTTGGTAGCGCTGAGGCTGACCCGGACGACATAAGAGGCTTGCACGTACACCGCAATCAATTGTATATATTTGGCTCTCAAACGTGCGAAGCTTTCACCACAATACAAGGCACCACCACTGGCTCACCATTCCAGCGAATTAAAGGCTATGTATTGCCAAAGGGTTTAAGCAGTCAATTTTCAATAGCTGAGTTCGACGATACATTTGCATTTATTGGCCAAGGTGATAATGAATCACCACAAATATACGTTCACTCTGGCAATAACTTTACAGCAGTATCAACAACCGCAATAGATTTAAAGCTACAAGAAAATACAGATATTCAACTGCAAGAGGCATTTGTCTGGACTTACTCAGCAAGGGGTGAGGATTTTATCGGGTGGACAACACCAAGCGGAACATTTGCACTGCAAGCCAAAGCAAGCAAAGGCAGTCAGAAGAAAGTCTGGTGTGAGCGAAGTTCAGAAAACCTTAGAAATAAAGATTGCTGGCGCGTTAATAGTATTATCACAGCTTATGGCAAGCTATTGTGTGGCGATAGCGAAGGCGGCTTAATAGGCGAGTTAGATTTCAACTCTAACACTGACTACGGCGAGTTTGTGACGCGAGAAGTAGCACTGCCAACATTAAGCAATAATTCAAAAAGATTATTTCACTCATCATTTGAGATTGAAATTGAAAGCGGCATAAATACGGATCCTGACGCAGAGCCAAAAATAGCTTTATCTTACTCTGATGACGGGCGTATTTTTACTAGTCAGCGACTAATGGGTGCTGGAAAAACTGGTGAATCAATCAAAGCCAAGCGATTTAGATTGGGCGCGTCAGACCGATTTAGAATATACAAATTAACTATGACAGACAATAACCGATACGTGTTATTGCGCGCATTATTGGATATAGATAGTGAGTAAATTAATAAACCCGACTGAGGTAAATATACCCATTGTTAATGGTGACGGCAAGCCAACACAGGCTTTTTACCAGTTAATCAATGACTTATCAGGACTTGAGGTGTTAGACGGCAAAGGCAGCCCAGAAGGGGTTTTAAAAGCAAATCGCAAGACACAGTATTATGACATAAATGGCGCTGTAGGTAGTATACTGTATATTAAGACGACAGATGCAAATGTTGATACAGGGTGGGTTTTAGTGTGACTGTAACCATAAAAACTGATGAATCAAAAGAAATCGAGCTTGATTTAGCTATGGATAAAATATTTGAGCTAGAGGAAAAGCTAAAGGAGTATGAGCAAGTTAATTTAGATGTTAAGCATCATTTTGGCGGAGGTATTTACGCGCGTGAATTACTCATACCTAAAGACACGGTGTTGACAGGTAAAATGCACACTCATGAGCATTTAAATATAATGCTGAGTGGTGACATAACCGTATCAACTGAAACTGGCACGAAGAGGATAAATAAACCTTGTGTTATAACATCGAAACCAGGAACAAAGCGCGCAGGTTACGCGCACGAGGATACAATATGGATCACGTTTCACGCAACTAAAGAGACCGATCTTGCAGTTATAGAGAGTATTTTTATAGCCGACAACCCTCAAGAGTTCATTGAGCAATTAAAAAAAGAGGATAAAATATGTCTTGGATAGCAGTGGGGGTGGCAGGCGCGGCGCTTGTTGGGGGCGTTTATTCGGCCAATAAGCAAGACGCAGCAGCCAAAAGGCAAGAAAAAGCACTTAAAAACTCACAATCAACATCACGCGAGGATATTGAGCGAGGTAAGTTAGAGCTTCGCGAGCAATACGGCGATGCTTTGTGGACAATTGAGGCCATGACGCCTGAGATTATATCTCTCTTGCAGAGCGGGCAGTTAACCACCGAGGGCTACCTAACCGAATACACTGACGCCGCAAATAATATACTCGGCGATGGCGCTGAATCATACAAGCAGGAGTTACTCGGAAAGCCACAAGGAAGAAAAGAAGGCGATAGAGTACTAGGTTTTGGTCAACAAGGGCTACAGACGGATAGTGACGCACCAAGGTACGGCCTTGGCGGGGCTGAGTCAGCCATTGAGGACGCTAGATTTAACGCCGCTCAAGATATAACGCAAGGCAGAGATACGGCAAGAGGTGATTTACAACGAGCGGCAACACAAGGGCGCCGCGATCTAGTTAGTGATTTTGGCTTGGCTCGGAATGAAATAACACGCGCTAGAGACTTGAGCACTAAAGGTCTTAGTGATGCATCAATTCAGTCACAGCGGCAACTTGGTCAACTCGGCACGGACACAAGAAACCTAATAAACCAAAGTGAACAACAACAACTAGGCTTACTCAGAAGCGGACAACAAGGCATTGAAAGCGCCTTGCGCGGCGGTTATCAAGACGCGATAGCCTCAGAGCAACAGGGTTACGGTGACGCAAGGCGTGATTTACAGTCAGCACTAGGCTCGGCGCAAGGTATTAGCGCATCAACTGGCGCCCTATCTCCTTACTCACAAGCAGGTGCGCAAGCTACAGAGTTAGAGCTAGCTTTATCGGGTGCAGCAGGGCCAGAAGCGCAAGCCGAAGCCTATGCAAACTTTGAAGAAAGCGCAGGACAAAAGTTTTTACGCGAAAGGCAAGAGCAAACACTGCTTCGCAACTCGGCGGCTACAGGTGGTTTACAGGGTGGGCGCGTACTTGGCGCACTACAAGAGCAAGGCGCGGGAATAGCGGCGCAAGACTTACAGAGACAAGTCAGCAACTTGCAAGCACTATCAGGCCGGGGTTTACAGGCAGCGGGGCAGATTAGCTCACTAGGAACTCAAGCAAACATGGCTAGAGGGCAGCTTAGCGCTAACATACAAAGCAAGCTCGCTGATTTGTCACGCTCTACTGGCCTTAGTCGGTCACAACTGCAAAGAACGCTTGGTGATAAATTAGCTAGCGTTCAAGGTCAATATACTGGCGCTGAGTCACAATTAAGACAAGGCAACACCAACCAGCAATTGCAAAATATGCAGAATACAGCACAAGGCCAAATCGGATTAAACCAACAATCAGCGCAAGGTATCGCAGGCTTAGAAACTGGCGCGGCTGACAGGCTATACCAATCTCTACAGCAGCAGGGTTTGAGCAGGAATCAAATAGAACAAGTGCTCGGTGGTAATCTGGCTGGCCTTGAGACTGACGCTGCAAGGCAATTGGCTGGCAATCAAATGCAAGCTGGCGGTGCTATCGGTAACATGAGGATGGGTGTAGGCCAGCAGATTGCAGGGAACACCGGGCAATTAAGTCAATTACAAGCCGCTAATATCGGCAGTCTCGGCACTAACTTGGCAAACCTAAATGACCGGACTAACACAAACTTAGTCAATACGCTTAACAATAGAATGAATCAGAGAGTTAACTTGCAATCAAATCTCGGCACCAACCTGGCAAATATAAGTGTAGGTCAAGGCACTAACGCATTAACTTATGCAAACCAATTGGCGCAGGCTAGCGGGCTAAGAGATATAGCTAGCGCTAATAAAGTTACATCGGCGATAACGGGGCTTGGAAATCTAGCTTCGAATGTTGACTGGGGCAGTATGGGCGATAGCTCAACACAACAACAACCAACAGGCCAAAGCGCTATAAGCGATGAAGCATTTATTCGCGGAACTAACGAATGGGGTACACCATAATGGCTGGTATTTTAGATCAAGTTATAGCAAATACATTTGCGCAAAACCAACAAGGCTTGCGCGACTTGCCGCAAACCTTTCAAGCAGGTCAAGACGCGGTAAAAATGCGCGGGCTGCAATCACAGATAAACCAAGGCGTAAAAGATGGTGCTAGCATGCTAGAGCAATCGCCATTATTTGCACAAATGGCAACTATCAATCCTCAAGCAGCGGGCGAGATGCAACAACTATTTTCAACTTTAAATAAGAATCAAGTTGTTGATACATTCGCAAGCGTTCCGATTGCATTAGGAATGAGTTATGACGAAGCAACCCCATTCTGGGAAAACAAAAAGAGCGAATACGCAAACAACCCAAACGCATTAGCTCAAATCGATAACATCGTAAACGCCTCGCCAGATGAGCGAGCAGGCATTTATGGTGGACTGCTTCACATGGGGCAGGACATGGGGATATTACCAAAGCCAAGGGCGTCAACACAAAAGCCATTCCAAAAAGGTGAGAAAGGAATGGTGTTTAACCCTAACACTGGAACATTCGGCACTAGGCCCGAGTATGCAGAGAACGAAAAAGCACTGAATAAAATAATTTTAGAGCAAAAGAAGGCAGAAAAAGCGCTCGACGTAGAGGCGGCAAAAGCCAAAATCAGAGCAAACAAGCAAGTAGAGCAAGAGTCAGTAAGAATTGAGAATGGACTAGACGCTGCCAAATCAATATCAACTCTTGACAGGGCTGATAGATTACTTGATTTAGTTAGCACTGGTAAACCACAACAGGCTCTTTTGTGGGGAAAGAAAATGCTAGGAGTGGAAAGCGCCAATGAAGTTGAGCTTGAAAACTTACTAGGTAAAAGAATACTAGAACAACTAAAGCCAATTTTTGGTGCTCAATTTACAGTAACTGAAGGTCAGTGGCTCAAATCAATGGAAGCTGACTTTGGTAAATCAACCGAAGGCAATAGAGCGCTAATTAGGCAAGGGAGAGACCTCGTTCAAATGCGCACCGACATGGGTAAAGAGGCGGCAGAAGCAGCAGGCGACCAGCGCACATTGAAGAATATTCAAGACTGGGAAAGTTTCAAATACAGCGATGACACGCAAGCAGAAAAGACAACGAGCGAGCGAAAAAGAAGCTGGGAAGATGTCGCGACAGAATACGGGGTTGATTTATAATGGCTACCATAGAGCAATACAAAGCAGCATTAATGCAGGCTGATGCCAAAGGCGATAAAGAGGCCGCGCAACTCTTTGCCAATAAAGTAAAAGAGATGCAAGCAAGTGATTACTCAAACCTGCTAGCTGAAGCGCAACCACAGCAAGGCATTGGCGAAACAATCCTAGGCGCTGGCGAGGCTGGTTTAGGTTTAACCTCTGCCGCTATTGCTGAGCCACTTGCTGGCTTATGGGGCGCTGTTGGCTCCGCCTTGCCAGGTGAGCAAGGGCAGGGCGCCCAATACGTTAAAGACGCAAGAGAAATGCTAACATACCAACCAAGAACGAGTGCAGGCCAAGGCGCAATGCAAGGCGCTCAACAATTCGTACAGCCATTAGCGGAAGGAATTCAAGCTACAGAGGGATATTTGGGCGATACAGCCATGAACTTAACAGGCTCGCCAGCAGTGGCAGCCGCAGCGACCGCAATACCAACCGCAGCAATGGAGGCGCTAGGGTATCATGGAGCCAGAAATATAGGGGCTGGCGGAGCTAGGCGAGGGCAAGAGCAGATAGCACAAAGGCAGCAATTAGTTGACGAGCCGCAGCAGCCAATCCCACAAAGATTTGAGCAAACAGATATTGAACAACTGCGCCGTCAACAGTTATTTGAAGAATTAAATATTCCAACAACTGAAAGCCGTATTACTCAGCAGCCAATTGACTTTTTAACTGAGCGCAGATTAAACCGTGACGCAGAGTCAGACATAGCCGATAAACTACGTGAGAGACTGTCAGACGAATCAGCAGCATTTAGAGACTCAGCACAAAAACTGGCTGACGATTTAGGTATACCAGAGGAGTCGGGCGCATTAATAAAAGACGCGTTAGAATCAAGATATAAGCAAACAAAGCAAAGTGTAGGCGACGCATACAAAGAGCTAGCCACATTAAGTGAGGGTGAAGGGATCCCGCTCAGTGGCCGCAATATCATTGAAACAGTCAATAATGATAAAACATTTGCCGATATGATGAAGCAAATAGAACCAGCGGAAAAGGCAAAGCTGAATGATTTAATGGTTGAATATGGCGTAAACCAAGACCAAACAGCAAGAGCGAAGTGGTTACAAAAAGCAAACGCGACAGCCGAAAGCAGTTTTCTACCTGTCAAGTCAGATATAACACCGCTAAACGTTTTGAATCACAGTGACTTAACTAAAGATTTAAATGCATTGCTTAGTTTTGATTCACCACCTGGCATTCGGGCGGTAGTCGGAAAACTAAAAGATGGCGTTAAAAAAGAAGTTGAGGAGGTTAAATTATCACTCGAATCAATGAGCGCGGGCGAGCGTGGCGCGCTAGGTAATAAGTCACTTGACTCTGCTAATGCTGCACTTAGGGCCATTAACGAATTCAAAGATTTTAAAGGCGAGTTTAGCGCGGGTGATTTAGTCCAAAAACTAACGAGCAAAAAGAAAGGTACATTTGACCGTGACTTAATATTAAATGAGCATGTAGTAAAAGACTTATTAGCAACATCAAAAGTCGGTGCGGTTAGTGATGTTAGTAAGGTTGTTGACTCATTAATGAAATCGGGCGACGTTGGTAAAAAAGCGCTAGGCTCTTTACAGTCATCGGTTGTTATGGATTTAATGAACTCGGCACTTAAAAGAACAAGTGGGAAGTTAGAGGGTGGCGTCCGCGATTGGTCGGGAACTAACTTTATAAATAGACTAAATCAAATTGGCCCTGAAAAGATGCAGGTTGTATTTAAAAACAATCCAGAAGGGCTTAAGCGGATCAATAAGATTCGCGATGCTGGTGAGCTTAAAATACCATTCGAGCAAATAGCACAAGCGAGCGGAACAGCTGATGATTTGCTAAACTCATTAAAAGGCAATCCAGATATAAACAGGTTATTTACTGCAATGGGTGGCGTTAAAGGGTGGGCAGCAGCGCAAGCATTAGAAGGTGCGGCAGGACAGATGAAAAAGCGTGCACAAAAGCGTAAACTAAGAAAGGCGCTTAAAGCCAGCCCAGTTTTAAAGCAAAACTTTCAACAATTCAAAAACCAGCATCCAGAGCTAGCAACAGCGCTAGGGCTTGGCGCAATAACAACAGTGGGAACTAAAGAAGATGACTAGATTTGTAAACCCTGTACCTCAGTTTTTCGATGACGCTGGAAACGTGCTGGCGGGCGGAAAGTTATTTTTTTATAACACTGGAACGACTGATTTAAAAAACACTTATTCAGATAGCGCGCTAACAACGCCAAATACAAACCCCGTAATTCTCGATGGAGAAGGGCGCTTAGCCAATGGTGATGGCTCGGTATTTCTAAGCGGCTCATATAACGTGCACTTAAAAGACTCAAATGATGTGCAGGTATGGGCACGCGACCCAGTAACTAGTGTTGATGATTTAACTAGCGACTGGGCTAGCGGCTCGACTTATAGTAAAAATCAAATCGTGGTCGGCTCAAATACATTATTTTACATTTCACTTGTCGACAATAACACAGGTAACGACCCAACAACTGACGACGGCAGTAACTGGACTCGAATCCAATTCCTGCAAGACTGGGCGAAAGGAAAGACCTATCAGATTGGTGAATGGGTTATAGGCTCTGACAATGTATTATATATAGCAAAGACTAGCACTTTAAATAACGACCCAATCACAGGTGACACTTCAGCGTGGTTTATTTACCGGGGTGGCCCAGTATTACAGCCAACAAATGTACTACCTGCTGACAACGCCATAAGCGTGCCAATTTTCCCAACGTTAACGGGTGATTCATTCGCTATAGCGCAGGGAGCTGATGATCACATTCTTAGCAATTGGCAGATAGCAAGCGACGATGCGTTTACAACCATTGTTTATGACAGCGCTTTTGATAAAGACCGCGAGAGTCACTTGCTCACAGTCCCACTGACCACCGCCACGGAGTTCTTCTTTCGAGTTAAGTACGTGGGCAGCGTTACAGGCACAAGTGAATTCTCCGAAGGCACGAGCTTTACAACTCAAGTAGGCCCAGCCAATCAATTTAGTATTGACCTATGGACAGGTAACGGATCAAGCCAATCAATTGCTAACGCGATTAATTTTGATATAGCACAAGGCATGGTCTGGATTAAATCACGCTCAGCAGCTACAGATAATAATTTAGTTGATACAATTAGCGGAACTCAAAAATATCTAGTCTCAAACAATGACGCACCTGAAAGCACAAATCTAAATAAAGTGACATCATTTGATGCAAACGGCTATACATTGGGCGCAGACGCAGAAGTCAACGACAACACGGAAACTTATGTTGGGTATACATTCGTACAGCGTGAAGGTTTTTTTGATATTGTTAAGTGGGTTGGTGACGGCACAGGGTCAAGAGATGTACCCCATAATTTAAATTCTAATGTCGCATTTATGACAGCTAAATCGAATCAGTCTACTGCTGATTGGCTAACCACGGGTGATGCGTATATCAGCCTCAATAGACCAGCGCTAAATAAAAATGAAATAACAAACCCAAATTCGTCAAACTTACCACTTGCCGCTTCAACCTTTTTCCGAACATCCCTTAACACACTATCAGTACAATACACCGCATATCTATTTGCGGACAATACGGGCAATGGCGTTACTGGCGGGCAGTATACGGGCACGGGCGCAGCACTAAAAATAACTACGAATTTCAACACTCAATTCGTAATGATTAAAAGCGTGACTGGCGCTAGAGATTGGGTTTTACTTGATAGCGTAAGAGATGCTGTAAATCCATCAACCGCGGAGATCAACCCTAATTCACAAAACGCAGAATCAACACTTGCAAGTGGTGTTGATTTTCTTGTTGATGGTTTTGAATTAAAGGGCGCGGAGCTAGAATTAAATAATCCAGCCGAATTATATATATACGTCGCAATAGCTGACCCAACAACCTTATAGGATTAATAATGGCTAAAGTAAAATGTGAGCCTGGGTTTACCCAGTTAACAAAATTAAACATTCTTGACGCTAGAAAGCTAACCGTTAAAGGTGCAGAGGTAGAGGTCATAAACACCGACCACTTCACTGCGCCAGTGCAAGCTTCTTTTGACTCTGTTAATTCATTTTCAATGACTGGTAATCATACAGAGGATTTTCAAATTGGTCGCAGGGTTCAGTTAGATAGCGGTCAATCTAATGTTAACTGCAATGTTAGCCCTGAAGATTTAACGCCTAACGATATTTTTACAGTTAATAAATATGATTATTCAATCATCACTGCCATTCAATATGATGGCGTTATAACCGATGTAACTATTGCCGATTCGATTCTAACAACAGACTTAGAAGAGGCTAGTGTTGATATAAATTGGTCTAGCTCTCAAGTGGGATTAATCACAACAACGGATTTAATTAACTCAACTAGAGGCTATCCGGCGGATTATGTTTTAGAGACTTCCGGATTCACTAGTTCAGGTGATGGCGGTGGCGCCAAATGGAAACAGAATGGCGTAGTTGCTCAAACTCCAAGCCAAACACCGAGCCAGCTAGCCGAGGCTCTTTTAAATGATGCTAACGGCAATCAATGGCGATTAGTTATGAGTAGGCAGCTATTTATGCCTAAAGTTGGATTAATATCCGGATCTGATATGCATGGCATATTAAAAATAGCGGAAAGCACAATAAACAATTCATCTGGTTTTATATCTGTAGCATTTCCACCGGGTGATTTTGAGGCGACAGCTAATTCAGAATACATTATAGATATAGGTGATAATTCTGATTTTTCAATAATCGGAAATAAAACAAAAATAGAAATATCGTCCGGCGTAGGCTCTATATTGAGAATACAAAGATCAACAGGATGGGTTGTTAGTGGTCTTAATTTATTTTCAAACCAGCTTACTGCAAATGGGTTTCACGGTGTTGCTATAACAGATTGTCAGAATTTCGATTATAAAAACGGAGAGATCCATAATAGCGGTGGATACGGTATTGGATTGCAAGGCGATTCCACTGCCAGCTATGAAAATTGTTCAATAAAATCAATGCGGATTATACAACCAGGAGCCGACGGTGTTGATTTTAAAAATAACGAAGGATCAAACAGGGCTATTATAATCGATGATATCTATGTGGAAGACCCATCATGGTTAAATAATTTAAAAGTAGGGTTAGACATTAGAGGGCCGGCAACAGTGTCAAATATTCACGTTGTTTTTAAGAATAACGTCAACTTTGATATGATTGGCATTAGAACCAGGCAAACGACTGGAGGGTTGACTGGCGCAGAAAAAACAACAATAACAAATATTATTGTTGATGATTTAACTGCAGGATTGCAAAACATAGGTGTTACTTTAGTCGAATCAAATACAGTACAGTCAAACATAACTGTAACAGGGTGCAAATCCACTGGATTTCAAATTGCAGATGACGCCGTCAACCTGCAATTAATGAATTGCCTAGCAATAAATTGCAATAACGGTTTCTTTAATTCTGGGGAAAATACTAAGTTAATGTTTTGCCAAGCATTGAACTGTGACGCTGAAGGGTTTAGGTCATCCGGAAATAACTCAAGCTCTTATTTATTTTGCGAGTCAATAAACTCGGGGACATATGGGTTCAGGTCAGCTAGTGGAGCCATAAATATTGATTTGGCATATTGCAAAGCAAGCGGCAGCGGAACCGATGACTACTCAGTTGGCGCCACAGCCAGGTCATTTATGTGCGACGGATACACGGGGAACTCAACACTTCAAGCGGCCGATAGTGACTACGTCAAATTTGGTAGCGTGTCAGCAATCGGCGCTGAAGCCCTGAGTGGGTATATTTTCATAAGGGATAATTCAGGTGCGCTAATTAAGCTGGCGGTAATTTCTTAGTTACGACTAAACCTATTGACATACAAAGCGGCTTTCTTACTAAATAGCCGCTTTATTCTTCGTAGATATTCAACCGAATACTTATTACTAAAATTAGCATTCTCTAGCCACTCAACCTTATCAACTCCGATTTTTTTAATTAAACTCACTCGATACAATATTAAATTGCCGCTTAAATGAGTATTACATGGGGCACATTGGCGATGATTATTCCACAAATTAAAGCGTAGGTGTGGTGAGCTGCCAACCGACCTATAATGCCCCGCGTGATATTGCCCTTGATGATGTCTACCACAACTAATGCATGGCTCTTTTGCGTCACGTATACGAATGTATTTATTAAATGCGGTTTGCGCTTCTTTTGCTAATTGGCCGCGGGTCTTTAATTTCTCCTTAGACTCTTTCAAGTGCTTTCTAAGCTCTTTTTCTTTGTCTTTAATATCCTTAGTTGCCTTCTTTACTTTCTTTTTCTCGACGAGCTTATACGCACAATCAGGACTACAAACAGATTGCATTGAATTTCGAGGTGTGTATTCATCTTTGCAAAACTTACATTTCTTATTTTTCATAACACCGCCTGAACCCAGTTAATAAAATCCTCACTTCTTGGCCCTAAAATAAACGCAATAAACAAAAATGAGCAAGCAACACCAACCAATTCAATAGAGTAAACAATCTTACTCTTTAGTGATTCTTTTTCTGATTGTCTAGTCGTGAAAATAATAGAGCTGTTAACTGGCCTGTAATTTGATTCGTATTCTTTCATTTTAATTCGCCCTTTGTGATTACATAACACTACACCAAAAGGACAGCTCGCTGCGCTCACTGCCTATTAGTTCCCCGTTATGTTTCTAAAGTTTTTCGACTATAAATTTTCACGACTTCCAGTTCGTAACTCTCCATTTTTTAACGGATTACACAAATCCTTATACTCCTGCCAAGTAAGGCCAAGGAATTCGTGTAGCTTAAGCTCGCTATCACTTTCGTGCCATTCATCTATTTTATCTTCATAATCTTCAAATTTACTCATTCTTACCTCTTATATTCGCTTAACAACATAACAAATCAATCAAAATGACTTGTCATAACTTCCTAGCATATTATCGCCAAGGTTATTCGCACATCGCTTGATAATATAAATCTTCAGGATGACTAAAAGAGCAATTAAACCGCTCTCTAGCCCATCTTTCGTAGTTTTCTAAAAACTCAGTAAATCGTTTAATCGTCATTTTGCTGGTTTTTTCTCTAACTATAACCACCTCATTTAATATAGATTGCGGCGAGTTGCTACCGACTTTTGATACAACCAACTCATGTATCGTATTGTTATCGTGAACCTGACCAGTGCATAATTCTATATGCAATCTAAATTCCTTATGCCAGCGCCACATTAAACGGTTCTGAGCGAGGCTGCGCGACTGCTTAAGCTCTTTAAACTCAATGCCGATAACTTTATCTTGATTCACTTCGTTAATTAAGTGAGGCACAAGCCAGAGCATTGAGTTGTTCACGTTTTCTTTATTAATGATCTTCTTTGCCATGCTCTAACTCGTATTTACTAATCGCCAACTCACAAACCGCGTGAGCTATTGTTTCATTTTTTTTATCAGTGCATTCAGCCTGAATCAAAGTGCCTTCAGTACCCTCAGCAGCTGCCCAGCATTCAAGCCAAACCGTACCATCACCTTGAAACTGGAAATCAATTTCAAAAAACATCACTAAACTATAAAGTATTGCCGCGTTATCAAATGCGCTTCCATTTTCAATCATTGTTGATTCGGTTCTGTATCTTATTGAATCTATCTTTTGTATTAACTCGGCTTTAGTGTAATCACTCATAATAAATTATCCATCTGCTTCATAAACTCAATAAGACAAGCTCTATTTTGTTTTATTAGTTCAATATCTATATTTAATTCTGGTTTGCTAATTATTAAATCTAAAGTAACAATCGCATCACATATAGCAGGGCACCCGTAAACATGATAAGAATTTGATATAAGAACTTTTTTTACTAAAGCCATTACGCCAACCTCACCAACGCCATAAAACCAAAAAACAACAAACCAAACAAGAACGAGCCGCCAATATTTATTATTAAATCTCTCATCACTCACACCATTTAATTAACTTACCTTTATTATTATTCATGTTGATAAATATATCAAGGTTTACAATCAATTTATTTTATGTGTATAATAATCTCGCACTCTTCATTTGCACATACCTCTTTAGCCCGCCGACCAAGCGGGCTTTTTTTATACTTGCGATTACATAACACTACGTTAAAAGGATTTTATCGTCCCTCAAAACCTATTAACTACTTGTTATATGTATGTGCTAGTAATGCCTATTTTAGCCCACTCTTCTTTTATTGCTTTGTAGTCTTCGTCGCTAATGCCTAGTTCTTCCAAAAATTCAACAAAACTATATCTTGCTGCACCCTTTACTAAAAAATACATTAAACTATTCATCTTTTCTTTTTGTGTAATATTCATTTTGTAATCCTTAATTAATATACATATAACAACAAATTCATAACGGAAATTAACAGTTCGCTACGCTCCTAAACGTTAATTCCGCATAATTCAAAGGTTATGTGGCTTCTACATCATCAAATACATCACACCAAAATACAAAAGGGTTATGCCCTTTTCTGGCTAGTGAGTGAAATACCAAGTGATCATTTATCTTCTTGCCAATACTTCCAGCAGGTA
>Ga0255055_10001044_pt1 | contig 21005 bp, 14 predicted proteins | sample JV7_2_27_MG_FD_188633 | JGI IMG/M metagenome (GOLD analysis project Ga0255055, IMG submission 188633) | Seawater microbial communities from Jervis Inlet, British Columbia, Canada - JV7_2_27 | ecosystem: Environmental > Aquatic > Marine > Inlet | place: Canada: British Columbia | collected...
CCGTCTTCGTGGCCAGTGGCTGCGTGATGGTCGTCGAGCTCGTGGCCGGCCGCATGATCTCGCGCCACCTGGGTTCCTCGATCTACACCTGGACCTCGGTGATCGGCGTCGTCCTCGGGGGCCTGGCCATCGGCAACTACATCGGCGGCCGGCTGGCGGATCGCTTTCGGCCGAGGGCCACGCTGAGCGTGCTGTTCCTTCTCTCCTCGGCAACCTGCGTGGCCATCACGATCGGCAACAACCTGGTCGGCCGGTGGAGCGTGCTGTGGGATCTCGCTTGGCCGACCCGAGTGGCGATCCACGTGGCCCTTGTCTTCTGCATGCCGGCCGCGTTGATCGGCACCATCGGGCCGGTCGTGGCGCGCATGGCGCTGGGCCTGGGGCGCCGGACCGGACGGACGCTGGGAAGTGTCTATGCCTGGGGGGTCGTCGGGAGCATCGTGGGCACCTTCGCCACCGGATACCTGCTCATCGATCTGATCGGCACCGCTGCGATCATCTGGAGCGTGGCGGGCGTCCTGGCCGCGGTAGGCATTCTTTACATGCCGCTCTCTGCCCGAGCCTGGGGCTGGGCCGGCATCCTGCTCGTCGCCTGTCTTCTTTCGAACGGCTCCTGGGGCTGGACCCGCGAACTGGGCGAGCGGCTGGCGCTGCGAGAGGCAGACGATCCCTCGGTGATCTACTGCGACGAGAGTCTCTATTCCCACATCGAAGTGCGGCGCGTCTCCACCGAGCCGGACGTGCGCGCTCTCTATCTCGACAAGCTGTTGCACAGCCAGGTCGCGATGGACGACCCGCTGAGCCTGCACTACGGGTACATCCAGGTCTTTTCCGAGCTGACGCGAATCCACGCCTCGGGGAGACCGCGGATCGACACGCTGACCATCGGCGGCGGCGGGTACGTCTTCCCGCGCTACCTGGAAACGACCTGGCCGAGCGGCTCGACCGAGGTCGTGGAGATCGATCCGGCGGTGACCCGGGCCGCTCGGCTGGCCTTCGGTCTTCCCGATAGCTCGAAGATCCGCACCCATCACTCCGACGGCCGCGTCTTCGTCAACCGTCTGGTCGAGAGACGCGAGCGGGGCGAGGCGGTGCCGTCCTACGACTTCGTCTACCTCGATGCGGTCAACGATTACTCGGTTCCGTACCAGCTGACCACCCTCGAGTTCTACCGGAAGGTCCGCGAGCTTCTCGCACCCGATGGAATCTTGCTGGTCAACTCGATCGACGTTCTGGACAGCGGCCTGTTCGTCGGCGCGCTGGCCGGGACGCTGGACGAAGTCTTCAACCAGCTTTCCGTCTACACGCTCGAGAACTATGAGCGAATGCGGGGCGACTCGCGGTTGACGTTCGTCCTCGCGGCCGGCGACAGCTTCCGATCTGGGACGGCGCTGATGGTGTCCGACGGCTGCCCGACGAGTTCGTCGAGCGCTACCGGCGGCGAACGGGTGGCCTGATCCTGACCGACAGCTTTGCGCCGGTCGAGAACATGCTCGCGCCGGTCGTGCTGGCGGCTTCGCGAGAGGTCGGCGCCAACGAGGCGCTCGCGCGCGCGCTGCGCCTCGATCGGCAGGGCGACGCCGAGGGATACGTGGCCTATTGCCGCGAGGCCCTGCGCTTGGATCCCACGCTGGCCGAGGCGCACTACAACGTGGGACTCGGTCTGTATCGCCGCGGAGATGTGGACGAGGCCATTGATCACTGGCGGCGCGCCCTGCGCTTCAAGACCGACTACGCCGAGGCACACTACAACCTCGGTGCGGCCCTCTATGCGCGGCACGAGCTGGATCGGGCGTGGCAACACCTGAGTCAGGCGATGCGCCTGCGACCGGAGATGGCCGAGGCCCACAACGCTGCGGGGATCGTGCTCGAGGCTCGAGGAGACCTGAAGGGAGCCGAGGGTCTCTACGACCGGGCCGTGCGCCTGAACCCGTCGTTGATCGAGGCCCACGGGCACCTGGAGCGAGTCCGGCTGAGGCGAAAACTGCAGAACGCATCGCACCCGATCGATTCCACACACGGGCAATCCTGATCCCACGGCAGCAGCGGCCGGGATTGCAATTCGCCTCGAACGTCCCGTAGACTTGGCCAAAGTGTTGGAAGGGGAGGACTGGGTTTGTCTCTCCGTCCCGGTCAGAAGCTGGGTCATTTCCGCGTCGTCGAGAAACTCGGCGAGGGAGGAATGGGTGTCGTCTATCGCGCCCGGGACGAGCACCTCGACCGCGACGTCGCCCTGAAGATCCTGCACACGGAGACTCTCTCCAACGAGGCCGCGCGGAAACGTTTTTACAAAGAAGCTCGGGCCCTCTCCAAGCTGAATCATCCGAACGTCCAGACGTGTCACGACTTCGATACCGAGCAGGGCGTCGATTTCCTGGTGACCGAGCTCGTCCCCGGCAACTCGCTGGATGAGAGCCTTGCAACCGGCCCCCTGGGCGAGAAGGAAGTGGTCCGACTCGGCGTGCAACTGGCCGAGGGATTGGAGGCCGCTCACGCCCAGTCGATCGTGCACCGCGATCTCAAACCGGCCAACCTGCGCATCACGCCCGAGGGGCGGCTGAAGATCCTGGATTTCGGTCTGGCCAAGCTGGAGCGTCCCGTCGGGGACGTCACCGCAACACAGTCGATGACGCAGACGCAGACGATTGTGGGCACGCTGCCCTACATGTCGCCCGAGCAGCTACGTTCCGAGCCGATCGACGCACGGACCGACATCTACGCGACCGGCGCCGTGCTCTACGAGATGGCAACCGGCCAGCGACCGTTTCGAGAGACTCAAGGTACGCTGCTGATCGACGCGATCCTGCACAAGGCGCCGCCCTCGCCAAGCGCGGTGAACCCACGGGTCGCCCCGGAGCTGCAGAGCATCATTCTCAAGGCGCTGGACAAGGACCCCGAGCACCGTTACCAGTCGACCCGAGAGCTGCGTGTCGACCTCGAGCGACTGGGCATATCGGAGGTGATCCCGGCACCCGTGGTCCAGAAGCCGACCCGGCGCCGGTGGGTTCCCCTGGTGCTGACCCCGATCATGGTCGCGATCGCCGTCTATCTCTTTTTCTTCACCGATCTGTTCGTCGGGCAGGTCCAGGCCCTCGATTCCGTCGCGGTCTTGCCCTTCGCCAACCTGAGCGATGATCCAGAAGCGGAGTATCTGAGCGAGGGAATCACGGACAGCCTGATCAACAGCCTGGCCGAGTTGCCGACGATCAAGAAGGTGATCGCACGGGCCTCGGTGTTCGAATACAAGGATCAAGAAGTCGACCCGCGAGTGGTAGGACGCGATCTCGGGGTGAAGGCGGTGGTCACGGGAAAGATCGTGCAACGGGGCGAGAACCTGTCGATCTCGGTGGCCCTGGTGCAGGCCCGGGACAGTCGTCACCTCTGGGGGGATCAGTACCGGCGGAGCATGACCGAGATCTTCGACGTTCAGGAAGATATCGTGAGTCGGATCTCGGAGGGATTGCGGCTGGAGTTGACGGGCGAGCAGAAGGAACGGCTGACCAAACGGCACACGGTGAGCACCGACGCCTACAAGCTCTATCTGAAGGGTCGATACTACCTCAACAGCCGAGGGTTCACGCAGAGCGCGATCGACAACGCGATCGGGTACTTCAAGCAGGCACTCGAGCAGGATCCGGGCTACGCACTGGCCTACGTCGGGATGGCCGACTGTTACTACGGAATGTCGAACATCTACATCCCTTCCAGTGAGGCGATGCCCAAGATGAAGGCCGCCGCGATCGAGGCGCTGAAGAGAGACGACTCTTTGGGAGAAGCCCACGCAGCCTTGGGGATGGTGAAGGCATTATTCGATCGGGATTGGTGGGGGGCGGAGAGAGAGTTCGAGCGCGCCATCGAGCTGAATCCCGGCCACGCCGCGACACATCTGAGTTACGCCCTGATCTTGAGCACGATGGGACGGTTCGATCAGGCGGTGACGGAGGCGGAGCGCACACTCGAGCTCGACCCTCTTTCGATCCACGTCAAGGTCAATACCGCGTGGCCGTACTATCTGGGACGGAGATACGACGAAGCCCAGGCACGGCTCCAGGAAACGATCGACGAGGCCCCCGACTACTTCTTGCCCCACGCCATCCTGGGTTTGGTGTACGAGCAGAAGGGCGAGCTGGACAAGTCGATTGCCGCGTTCAAGTCGGCCAACGAGCTGCCCGAAAGCTCCCTCGAAGCGCTGGCCCAACTCGGGCGAGCCTATGCGGTCGCGGGACAAATGGACAAGGCCGAGGAAGTGCTCGAACAGTTGCGAGCGCTTCCCGAAGACCAATTCGTCTCGGCGTACAACTTCGCGGCGATCCATGCGGCGCTGGGACAGAACGACGAGGCTATCGATTGGCTGTTTCGAGCCGATGAAAAACGCTCGGAGTGGTTTCCCATGCTGAAGATCGATCCGCGCTTCGATAGCCTCCGTGCCGACGCCCGATACCAAGAACTGATCCGTCGCACCGGATTGCCGGACTAACATGCACCGGCTTCCGGCGCTGCGAACCCTGTCGCGTCTCCAGGTCAAGGAGTCCGGGATGCGTCGTACCCGATGTTGGAAGGTTCTCGTCTTCGCGGCCGTGGCGCTGTTCCTCGTCTCGGTTCCGAGCCCGGCCGCCGATTCCCAAAAGAAGGCGATTCGATTCGGAAAACTCGTCGACGGCGCCGGCAACGTGACGAGTGACGCCCTGGTCGTGGTGGACGGGGACCGAATCGTGAGAGTGACGACCGGCGAGACCGCGGTTCCCGATGACGCGGAGCTGATCGATCTCGAGGAATACACGGGGCTCCCCGGCCTGATCGACGTTCACACGCACATGACCTACTACTGGGATCGAACGCCCGGGACGACTCCGTGGTCTCAGCACCTGGGCGAGCGTCTCCCGGCCGTCACTGTCTTTCTGGCGCAGGAGAATGCGCGAAGAACGCTCGAGACCGGTGTGACGACGGTTCGCGACCTGGGTGCCAGCGAATACACGGACATCGCCATGCGCGATCTGATCAACAGGGGCGCGATGTCGGGGCCGCGGATGTTCGTGTCGGGCCACGGTCTGTTCATCAATTACCTCTCGGCCCGCCCGAGCGGCGACGCCGTGCATGCCGCGGTCGCCGCCGGTGTCCCGGATGTCATGCGCGTGGTCCGGCAGGAGATCTTCGGCGCTGGTGCGGACGTTGTGAAAATGTACGCCTCGACCGGGAGCGCCGAAACCGTCGAGAGTCGTCAGACCTTTACCTTCGAGGAGATCAAGGCCGCGGTCGATGCGGCCCACAATCTCGGGGTCAAGATCGCCGTCCATTCCTACGGGCCGGACGGCGCGCGCGACGCGGTGCGCGCCGGAGCCGATTCGATCGAACACGCCACCGGCCTCGACGAGAAGACGATCGCGGAGATGGTTCGACGCGGCACGTTCTACGTGCCCACGATCGATCACAACCGCTACTACGCGGATCACGCCGACGAGTACGGCTACGGTCCCGAGGTCGTCGAGCGCTTGAACGATTTCATCGAGCGTAATCTGGAGACGGCGCGGCGCGCCCACGAGGCCGGCGTTCGCTTCGCCATGGGTTCCGATGCGGTCTTCACGATGTTCGGTCAGAACACGCGGGAGCTGGCCTGGTTCGTCAAGGCCGGGATGACTCCCGAACAAGCGCTGGCCACCGCGACGTCGAATGCCGCAATCCTGCTCGGGATGGAAGAAGATCTGGGCGCGGTGGCGCCCGGATACCATGCCGACATCGTCGCGGTCGAGGGCGACCCGCTATCGGACATCAACGTCGTGATCGAAAACGTACGGTGGGTGATGAAAAACGGCGCGGTCGTATTCGATGGACCGGGAGAGCACGATGGGACGGTGATGCCGCAACACCAGGAGTAGGCCCCTGTTACGGCTAGTCGGAGATATTCAGCGGGTAGTCCGCCTCTCCGGGTGAGAGGCCGTTGATCGTGAGTACCTTGAGCCCTTCGGGGACGTCGTCAGAGTTCACGATGGCGATGGCTCCCTCGATCACGCCTACCAGATCGACCGCCTCCTCGTTGGAGAGCACGACCCGAGGTCCCGAAACGGCCTCGGCGCGGAAGACCTTGGCCACCCAGTACTGCCGATACTGGGCCTCGCTCATCTTGTAGACGCGCTCGAGCAGAACGGTGCGCTCCTCGGCCTCTGCTGCGCGAACGATCAGCGTGACGCGCTGACCGGTCGTCCAGAACTGCCGTTCCCCCACGATGATCTTGCGGAATTCCGCAAAGGTCAGATCGTCGATCTCGACGGACGGGTGAACGACGACCGCGACGCTCGCCGCCTCGACCGCGGGGATGCCGAGAATCGCCAACGCCAGGGTCAAAACGACACAACGCCCGAATCGCGTCGGGAACGACGCGGGCGAAACCTGGCGTCCGGCTCCGGTCGCCCTAGAACGCAAAGCTGAGTTGTGCAAAGCCTGCATTGACGTACGGGTCATTGTTACTGCGTTGGTGCCTGTACTCTACCTTGACGGCAACATAATTCCATATGTCCAACCTCAGACCGACAGTGTACCCCTCGCGGTCGGTCTGACTCACGAACACCGGCTCGCCGTCGGCCACGTCGATCTCTTCGTATCGAGCATACGGCTTCAGGCGGGCCTTCCACACTGGAAGTCGATACGCGACCTGCACGTAGTACGAATCGCTATCGAACGACTCGCCGGTCTCCAATCCTTCTCGTTCGAGATGGGTGTACTCGGCGATCACCTCGGGTGTCTCCCGGGGGTAGACGACGAAGGCGCCGGCGATCTGCTCGTCGTAATCCTCTCCGATCTCCGGGGATATCTTGTCGTCGTAATACGACGCTCCGAACTGCAAGCCGAACGGTTTGTTCGGCTTGGAGGTCAGCCGGACGAGCCACGCACGGCTATCGTTGATGTCTCCGGCGTCCCCCGGCCTCCCGATGTTCTCGTGGCGTCCGTTTCCGACTCCGGCCTCGTAGCTCAGGTTCAGGCCCCCCGACGGAATCGAGCCCTGCGCGATGCCGCCGACGAAATGAACCGGGATGAACTCGCCTCCGAAGCGGGTCATCTCGGGGCGTGTGATCGTCGTCTGCAGCCAGGCTCCATGATGGAATGCGGTGTTCCACCAGTTGATCGGCGTGTGAAACCTTCCGAACGCGACCTTGAGATTGTCGTTGTAGTCGAATTTGACGAACATCCGTTCGATCTCGATCGTGAACTCCTCGTCCTTGGCGTTGACGGTCACCTCGGAGAAGAAGCTGATGCTCTTGGACAGCGGCGAGACGAAGTGGAGTACGAACTGTCCGTTCTCGAAGCCGCTGGGGGAGTCAGGGTTCGCTTCGTTCGAGACCTCGAGATTGAAATCGCCGAAACCACCGACCTTGAGGGAAGGGTACTTCGGTTTCCCGTCGGAGCGCTCGGCCGCTCCGGCCGCCACGGAGAAGAGGGCGACCATCAAGACGACGGTCAAGATCTTGGATCTATGCACTTGAGTTGATCCTGTCCAGAGTCCCCTAGAACACGAGCGGTCTCGGATCTTCAATCCGGCTGCGGTGACGCGCTCGCCGCCTCCCAGTTTTCGAAGTCTATCCGGTTGTCGGCCCCGAGGAAAGCGTTCGTCGATTCACCGAGCCAGTCGCGCAATTCGGCGAGACCCTCGGGGAGGCTGTCGTTCCAGATGCGCAGTGTCCTGTCCTGACTGGAAGAGACGAGCAATCTGCCGTCGGGCGAGAAACTGACGGCCTCCACTGCGCGTTCGTGCCCGCGGAGAGCCCGCCCCTGGCCGGTTGCCACATCCCAGATCCGCACCGTATAGTCCTGGCCGGCCGTCGCCAGGGCCTTGCCGTCCGGCGAGAAGACGACCCGCTCGACGGAGCCTCGATGGCCGTTCAGCGAGAGGCTCGCTCCCGTTGCCGGATCCCACAGTTTGATCCCGCCCTCGTTGCTCGTAGACGCCAGGAGCTTTCCATCCGGAGAGAAGACCACGTTGTTGACCCAACCCTCGTGCCCGCTGAGCACACGAGATTCGAGCGAATCCACGTCCCACAGACGGACGGTCTTGTCCGAGCTTCCCGAGGCGAGCAGGGTTCCGTCGGGCGCGAAGGCCAGGCTCGGAATCCAGCCCGTGTGACCGGACAGCAGGCGGCTGCCGCCGGTTTCCGTATCCCACAGCCGCACCGTGCCGTCCACGCCGCTGGATGCGATCAGCTCGCCGTCGGGCGAGAAGAGGACGTGCATGACCTTTCCGTCGTGACCCCGCAGGACACGAACGAGCTCTCCCGTGGTCGCGTCCCACTGGCGCACCGTCTTGTCCAGACTCGCCGAGACGATCTGCCGGCCATCGGGTGAGAACGCGACATGCTCGATGCCGCCCTCGTGCCCGCGCAGCTCGAGACTCGTTCCGCTCGCAATACTCCAGATTCGCACGGTCGTATCGAGACTTGCCGACGCGACGCGCTCCCCGTCCGGAGAGATGGCTACGCGGCGGACTCCGCCCGTGTGGCCCTCGAGAACCCGAGATTCTCCGCCGGCCACGTCCCACAGGCGCAACGTGTAATCTGCGCCGCAGGAGACCACCTTTTCTCCATCGAGGGAGAAAGCCACATCCAGTACGGCGCGGTCGTGACCCCGAAGGATCCGAACGTCCTCGAGTGACAAATCGTAAAGCCGGACGCCGCCGTCCCGGTTGCTCGAAGCGAGATAACGACCGTCGGGAGAAAAGGCCACGTGAAGCACCCACGCGTCTTCCGCCGGAAGGACCACGCTGCCGTCCGACTCCAGGTCCCAGAGCCTGATCGAGCCATTGACGTCGCTCGATGCGAGGGTCTTGCCGTTCGGCGAGTAGGCCAGGTGAAGCACCTCGGCCTGATGGCTCGAGAGGACGCGGGAGTCGCCGGAGAGGAGATCCCACACGCGCACCGTTTGATCCAGGCTGGCCGAGGCCAGGCTGTCGCCCGACGGTGCGAACTCCATCTGCGTGACGAGATTCTCGTGTCCGACGAGCGACCGGCTCTCGCCGGTCGTCAGATCCCACAGCCTCAGGGTCTGATCTTGGCTGGCGGACGCGAGAATGAGTCCATCCGTCGAGAACGCCGCCATCGAAACCTCGGCCGCGTGGCCTCTCAGGACGCGACTCTCACCGGTGGCGCTCTTCCAGACGCGCACGGTCCCGTCCCGGCTGGACGAGGCCAGCAGTGTTCCGTCGGGCGAGAAGACGACGTGTCGCACCTCGTCTTCATGACCCTCGAGCGTGCGACTCTCACCGGTCTCGAGATCCCACAGACGGATCGCGCCATCCGCCGAGGCCGAGGCCAGTGCCCGCCCGTCGGGTGAGAAAGCGACGTGGTTGACGACACCCTCGTGCCCGTGCAATGCGACGCTCTCTCCCGTGGTCAGATCCCAGAGACGGGCGGCCTCGTCGCGGCCGGCCGAGGCCAGCTTGTTGCCGTCCGCAGAGAATGCCAACTGCCGGACCATCCCCTCGTGTCCGGCCAGTGTTCGGCTTGTCCTCGTTCGCAGGTCCCACACGCGAACGGTTCGGTCTTCCCCGGCCGAAGCCAGGCGAGTGCCGTCCGGCGAGAAGGCGACGAACCAAACGCTTCCCGTGTGGCCGCGCATTTCCCTGTAGACCCCTCGTGACTTGGCGTCGGCGGCGATGATTCGCGCGGCGCTCCAGTACGACGAGTCGGGTGAGAGAGCCTTGAGCCAGGCCAGAGAGGCTACCGGATCGCGGTCGAGCCACGAACGGGCCTGGACCAACGTGATCTCGTCCGCCCGAGCGGCGGCGCGTGCGCCCGCCTCCTCGGCCAGAGCCAGCGCGTTCTCGGCGCGATCCCTCGACTTGATGACGCGCCGAACGCTGTCGGTCGCCACCACCGACATCAGGGCGAGCGCCGCCCCGCCCACCGCGACGACCGCGCGGTGACGCCGGAACCAGCGCGACATCAGCTCTCGAGTGGTGTAGCTGTGCGCGGCGACGAGCTGGCCGGTCTGGAAACGGCTCAGCTCCAGCGCGAGCTCCTTCGCGGTCGGGTATCGATCGGACGGATTGCGGGCCATCGCCTTGCCTACGATCGCCACCAGGTCGCTCGGCACCCCGGAGATCTTGTCGAGGGACGGTCCCGATGTGGCGAGAATCTTCGCCACGACCTCTCGGCCGCTGTCGCCGCGGTAGGGCGCGCGGCCGGTGAGCACGTGGAACAGCAGGCCGCCGAGGGCGTAGACGTCGGTTCGTTCGTCGACGGGATTGCCCATCGCCTGTTCGGGCGCCATGTAAGCCGGAGTGCCCATGACGTCGCCGGCCAGTGTCAGATCCGCGCTGGGCGAATGTGGAATACTGGTGTCGGAATCGGCTTCTTCCGAGGCGGTGAGGTCCTTGGCCAGACCCCAATCGATCACCACCGTCTCGCCGAAAGAGCCGATCAGAATGTTGTTCGGCTTGAGGTCTCGATGGACGATGTGTCTTCCGTGAGCATAGGCCAACGCCTCGGCGGTCCTGATCACGTTGGGCAACAGTCCCAGCCGCTCCTTGAGGCCTTTCGTCTTGGCGATGACCGCGCTGAGCGTGCGGCCGGAGACCTCGTTCATGGTGTAGAACGGCTCGCCCGACGGCCATCTTCCCGCTTCGTAAACGGTGACGATCGAAGGGTGCTGGAGCCGAGCCGTGATCAACGCCTCGCGTTCGAAGCGCTTCCTCAGTCTCGAATCGGTCTTGAGAAGTTCTTTGATCAGAACGGGACGGCCGAGATTGCGGTCCGCGGCTTCGAGGACGCGCCCCATCCCGCCGCGCGCGAATTCTTTCTGGATCGCGTAACGATCCCTCGAGAAGACGGGAAGGTCCGAGACGTACTGCTCCTCGACGCGGGCCGGAGCCCGCTTATCCTCGAAGACGTACAGGTCATCGGTGGTCCGGGTGAGGTTCTCGGTTCCGCCAATCGTCCGACCGACTGGCTGCGGTCCCCCGGCCCGGGCCACTCTCTTCCTGGCCCCCGGCCGCAACTCCCTTTTCATCGGGCGGAAGTGTACCGTGAATAGAGGACGAATTAGGTCTGAAATGTATCTTTTGTTGAACGGGATTCTTCTCGGACTCGCTAGGTAACTAAAATTACTAAACCAAATGGAGTGAGCCATGACAAACACCCGACGTCTGACGATCGTTCTCCTGGTGGTCGCCGCGACCGCGACGGCCACCGCGGTGACAGCCCAGACCGACGAACAGGCCATCCGCCAGGCGGTTCTCAACTATGCCGACTCGGCCTACTTCGTGAAACCGGAGCTCGTCGAGAAGAGCGTTCATCCCAAGCTGCAAAAGATCGGCTACGTCCCGAGGGAGGACAAGGGCTATCGCGAGCTGTGGATGAACTACTACGAGCTGAAGGAGTTGGTTTCCTACTGGAACGCGGAAGCCCGGTTCGATCCCGAGACGGCCAGGCGCGAGATCAAGATCCTCGACCGGCTGGACCAGACGGCGGTCGCGCGCCTCGACGCGGAATGGGGGATCGATTTCTTTCAGCTGGCCAAGATCGACGGCACGTGGAAGATCATGAACGTGATCTGGCAGACCTATCCCCCCGAGCCGGCCGCTAAAGGCAAGGGAAAGAACTGAGCCCCGGGACAGGGGCCGATTCTACCTCGCGCGTGCGGGCGCTTGACCCCACGGGCGAGCGTCCACAGATTCTCTACCAGACCCTCACGAGGGCGAGATTCGCTACCGAGCCCGGCGCGCCGGCCCCGGGCGGAGCGAAGTTGCGAGGAGGCTCGAAATGAAGGCGATGCACCGCTGTTTTCTTCCCGTCGTTCTGGTCGTGGTCTGCATGGTCCTGACACAGGGTATGGCGAGCGCGGGGAGCTTCGAGGATGCGGTTCGCGCGCGGTGGCGCGGGGCCTGGGTCGTCGTGGGAACCGAGGTCTACTCTTCCTGCATGGGCCGCTACGACACCAACAAGGTGAGCGGAACGCTGGTGACCAACCGCGGTGGCCACCGTTTCCTGCCGGGCGAGCTCGGCAAGGTTCAGAAGGTGCAGCTGAAGAAGAAGAAGGTCGAGTTCATGATCACGCTCGACGTGCGTCTTCTCGTCTCCTACCAGGACGGCCCGTTCACGCTCTACAACGATCGCGCATGCGCGGTGTCGTTGGAGATCCAGCTACCTCGTCAATTGACCAAGACCAAGAACGTCGATGCGATCGACAGGCTCGCGGGCGAGCTGGTCGCGCGTTTCGACACGCTGGAAGCGGTGCGCGGCTCGGGCCAGTGGAACGGTCGCGAGACCGACCCCTATCCCGATGATTACGAGCTGACACTGGCGTACCACGCGGCGTGGAGGGCCGAGCAGACCAACCTGGCGATCGACCAGAAACGTCAAGTCGCCCTGGAGCAGGTCAAGGCCACGGGCAAGGCGATCGACGACGACCCGGACTATCTCGAGGGCCTTGCCGCGGGAGTGGGCGAGATGAGGCGGTGGAAGGCGCAGGACTGCGGCAAGTTGATGGCGCGGAGCTTCGATGCCGTGCGCAAGGCTCCACCCGAGGATCGCCGCGGAGAAGAGGACGAAGCCGAGAATTGGCGCGACGGCTACGAGGACGGACAGCGGTTGGTCTACGGCATCGTCTTGATGGAGCGGCTCGAGGGCTGCTACGTGCCGGTCCCTCCGGTCCCCGGCGAGACGGAGCCGATGGGTCACGATCTGACTTCGGCCAGGATTCCCGACGTCGCCGATCCGCGCTGAGGCGGATCGGTCCGCGCTACGATCCCTGCATGGCGAGGCTGATCTACGGCGTGTCCGGCGAGGGCTCCGGGCACTCGTCCCGGGCCCGCGAGATGATCACTCATCTCGAAGCCGCCGGGCACACGGTCAAGGTGGCGAGCTACGATCGCGGCTATCGCAACCTCTCTCCCGACTTCGACGTCCTCGAGATCGAGGGACTGCACATCGCGAGTGTCGAGAACAAGGTCTCCGTCGTCGAGACCTTCGCCGGCAATCTGCTCCGGCTGTCGGATGGAATTCGCAAGCTCAACGAACTACGCGCGCTGTTCCACGAATTCGAGCCGGACTGTGTGATTACCGATTTCGAACCGATGACGGCCTATCTGGCGGACCACTACGATCTTCCGCTGATCACGATCGACAATCAACATCGAATCCGCTACATGAAATACCCTTGTCCGGGGTTTCTGAAACGCGAGGCCCTCCTGACTGAGACCGTCATTCGCGCGATGGTCCCGCGTCCCGACGTCTCGCTGGTGACCACGTTTTACTTCGGGGAGGTCAAGAACGATCGGACCATGCTCTTCCCGCCAATCCTGCGCGGGGCGATCTTCGATCTCGAACCCTCCGAGGACGACCTGATCCTGGTCTACTGCACGCACGCCTACCAATCGTTGTTGAGGCACCTGCCGGGATTTCCGCGGGAGCGGTTCGTCGTCTACGGCTTCGATCGCTCCGGCACCGAAGGCAACGCGGAGTTCAAGCCTTTCAGTCCCGACGGCTTCCTGGCCGACCTCGCGCGCTGCAAGGCCGTCGTCGCCACGGCGGGCTTCACGTTGATGACCGAGGCGCTGCACCTCGGCAAGCCCTATCTCGCCCTGCCGATGCGCCGGCAGTTCGAGCAGGAGCTCAACGCGATCATGTTGGCCGAGCTGGGCTACGGAAAGAACGGTCGGAAGCCGACAGCGGAGACGATCGGCGATTTCCTCTACCGTCTGCCCGAGTTTCGCGAGCGATTGGGCCGATACGCTACCGGGGACAACGGACAGATTCTGGCGAAGCTCGACGAGCTGCTGGCCGAGGATTGCAGCCTCGCTCGGCGGTACCATCTCGGACGCTCGCGCCCGGAGAGCTGAGCCGGTCTCGTCGGGCCGTCGCCGCTCGGCGTGGCCTACCAGACCGGGTTCTCCTGCAAGCCGGGAAACGGTTCAAGCTCGAGACGGTAGCCGGTCGCCGACTCCTGGTCCTTGACCACTCGGATGTTGGTCATGCTACGGAGTCGATCCAGAAGCTCGTCGTGAGGCAGGGTGTGGAAGGGCTGGCCCTTCGGCATAGGCCACACGCGAACGGTGCCGTCGTCGCCTCCGCCCGAAGCGATCCACTCGCCGTCCGGACTCACGGCGACGCTTTGGGCCACCCCTTCGTGTCCGAGCAAGAGGTGGGGTGGCTCGCCGGTCACCGGGCCTACGCGGACGATGCCGTCCCAGCTGCTGGTTGCCACGACGGTCCCGCTCGCATCGAAAGCTACGCTCGTCACCTTGGTTCCGTGGGACGCGAGCTCTCGAGAGACACCGTCCTCCAGGTTGTAGAGTACGGCGGGTCGATCGGCGGATTTGAAACCCCACGACCAGGTCACGAGTTGGCGGCCGTCGGGGCTCACTTCGAATCTCTCGACTCCTTCTTTTATCAGGAGCTGCGAATCGCCGGTTCCGAGATCCCAGAGTCGAACTGAGCCGTCACGCGACGCGAGCAGCCGGCCTTCGGAGACGAAGTGGAGGTCCATCGGAGGTGCATAGGGGAGGTTCTCGTTTTCGAGAGACTCGAGAATGCGCGCTTGACCCGACCCGAGATCCCACACTAACAACATGGCTTGATCTCGGCGCGCCGCGCCGGCCGCCGCGAGGCGCCCGCTAGGGCTGACAGCCGTCGCGAAGCTGACGGAGAAATCAGCCACTCTGCGCGGCGAAGCGCGGTCGGTACTTACGAGCCAGAGACCCCCGAAACTCGCGGCCGCGACGAAGTTCGAATCGGGGTTGGCGGCAATCCCCCATAGCCCGGGCGTTTCGATCTCGCGCCCTATCTCGATTTCGCCGCGATCACCCGGAGCGGCGGCCAGCGGCCACAGCCACAAGGTCCCTTCCTGAGAGCTCGCCGCGATCATTCTTCCACCCTGCAGGAAGGCCAGATCCCACACGCTCGCCTCGTGCCCGCGGAGAATTCGTGGCCGAGGCCCGTCGATCGGATAGACCACCACACCGGTCCGATAGGCTACGGCCAGCCACTTTCCATCCGGGTGAAACGCCATACTCTGCACACCCGTAACCGTATGAGCAAACTCGGTTGGGTTGACTTCCGGGGCGGCCGAGAGATCCCACAAGTGAACGTCCGACATTCCCGTAGCCAGCATCGAGCCGGAAGCGTCGAAACAGAGATTCTTGCTACCTCCCTTGCCACGAAAAGAGTGAAGCGGCGCGTCGGCTTCGCCGGCCATCGACCAGACCGATATCCCGTAGGACTCGTCAACTACTGCCAACCGGCCGCCACTCGGATCGAATTCGATCATGTCAACCACGGCCTCGTGACGGCCGACCAATCTCGGTTCGGTCACTTCGAGTTCGTCGAGCGGAACCACGTAAACATCCCCGCCGTTTGAGTACGCCAGCCAATCGCCGGGCGGGTCGATGTTGAAGTGCGGATTCTCGCTAAATTCCATGCATCCCAAAGACGTCGATTCCTCTCCGACGAACGGCCGGGACTGCCAGCACCACTCGAGCCCTCCAGGCGTAGACCGCGTCGCGGTGATCAGGCGTCCGTCTGCGGTGACCAAGCGTTCTGTCCGAGTTTCCAAACTCACTCTTCGAATCAGTGTGCCGTCAGGCACCGACAGCACACGAATCGTGCCGCCGCGGCAGAACGAAGCCACGAAATCGGACTCGGGGCCGAAGACGACTGCCCACGCACGCGTCGCTTCGCAACCGACTACGTGAATCGGCTCTCCACCCTCGGCGGACCAGAGTTTCACCCCGCCAGACTCGTAGCTGACCGCCAGCCTTCGTCCGTCCGGACTGAAGGCGACGTCCGTCGGGTACTCACCGAGCGGATCGGGGATCTTGACTCCGATCGGAGAGCGCCAGAGGGCCTCGAGCGCCAATCGCCTGGCCTCCGCCGTGTCGGAAAGCTCGAGACTGGCCAATGCGTGAGCCAGCGCGACGGACGGGCCGGTGGAGACCCACCCGTGTAACTCATGTTGTCCCTTGTGCTCCAACTCGAGCTGGCCCGTGGCGAGCAGCCGGGCCGCCTCCGACCGCCGGGCCTCTACGGCGCTCCGACGCCACAGGCCCGTGACCAGCGCCACCACGCCGATGAGCACAGCGAAAGAGGTAGCTACCGCGAGACGACGGCGCTTGCGTCGTCGCCCCGCCTGCACGGTCATCGCCCCGGCGAAGGTCTCTTCGATCGCGGTCAGACCGCCCGGATACCGTTCACGCCAGACACGGTACTCCCGATAGGTAGCCCCACTCCACAACAACTCGACCGGCCGTCCGCGCTCGTCCCACGTCCGGGCCGCCCGCCGGAGCTGATCGCGCAACTGCACGCCGTCGGCATCCTGCGTGCGCCAGCGCACCAGACGCGGCCACGCCGTCAGCAGCGACTCGTGGATGATCTCTACCCGTTGTTTCGAGACCGTGTCGTCACTGTCATCCCGGCTTACTTCGAACGAGGTGATCAGCCTGGCATCGATGAGCGTGCGAAATACCTCTCGAGCCTGCTCTTCTCCCTCGAACACCGAAAGCAGATCTTCCACATCTCTTGCCGCGCGGGTGCCCTCGGCGGTGACGAGATTGCGGAAGATCTCTCGGACGATCGGAGCTCGCTCGCCCCCGATCCGTTCGAGGGTCGACTCGGCGTGCCGGGCCAGCGCTCCACCGACGCCACCGATCCGACCGTACGCCTCTCGCGTGAGAAGACCTCGCTCGCGATCGCGCTCCTCCCACAACCGCGCGACGGCAAAGGCCAGCAGGGGCAGCGCGCCCCGCCCTTCGGCCACCTCGTCGAGCATCTGGTCTACCAGCGCGTCGTCCTCGAATCGGTAGCCGCACTTCAGGGCCGGTTGCACGAGCGCCCGGCGCAGGGCAGCTCCGGTCGGTGCCCCGAGCGGACTCAGCTCCGAGAACAGCGGGGCCAGCTCAGGGTGGTCGTGGCATCGAAAGAGGAAGTCGTCCCGCATGGAGAGCAGAACGTGAACGTCGGTCTCGATGGAAAGACGACCGATCAGCCGGGCGAAACCTGCCTGCGCCTCGGGCGGGTTGAGCGTGAACAGCTCCTCGAATTGATCGATCACCACGAGCGTCTCGTCGTACCGTTGACTCCACCCGGCGAACAGCGAGACGGCGACGTCGGGATCCTCGAAGCGCACCATCTGGCCCATCGCTTCGGTATCGCCGGCCAACTCCGGGACGAGGGCTTGCGCCAGTGCGACCGCCGGCGCATCGCCGGGCTGGCACACGATGCATCCCCAGCCCTCCGGCATGGCGGGTACGAGACCCGCTCGTAGAAACGAGCTCTTTCCCGCTCCCGAGGGGCCGATCAGAGCCAACAGGTGCGGCCGTCGCAGCTTCTTCCAGACCGTTTCGACTTCGACCTCGCGGCCGAAGAAGTACTCGGCTTCGGCCTCGGTGAACGACGCAAGGCCGGGATAGGGCCGCAGCTCTTCCGCCCCTTCGACCCGTAGCGCGATCTCCTCCAGCTTGCGCACGAGCTCCCGCGCCGAGGGATAACGACGCTCGGGATCCCCCGCGACCGCGCGCAACAGCACCGACCGCCATGGGCTCTCCGGAATCTTCGGCGGATCCTGGTGCATCCCGCGCTGCAGGGTGTCTCGCGAGTCGTATTCCCGGACTGCCTCGGCGTGAATCATCTCGGCCAGCACGATGCCCGCGGCGAAGATGTCGGTGCGGGCATCGAGCCGGTCTCCACGCACCTGCTCCGGCGGCATGTATGCCGGTGTGCCCCACACCCGCCCGGAGCCATCCTCCGTCACGGGCTTGGCCAGCCCGAAGTCCATCAGCACCACGCGGCCGGCGCGGGTGATCATGATGTTCTCTGGCTTGACGTCGCGGTGAATCAGGCCGGCGTGGTGGATCGCTTCGAGCCCGGCCAGGAACTGCGAGGCGATGTCGGTGGCCTCGCGAAGCTCGAGTGGCCCGCGATCGCGCAGCACGTCGAGCAACGTTGTGCCGTCGATGTACTCCATCGACACGAGCTCCTGGTCGTCGATGTCGACCAGGTCGAAGATGCGGCAGACGTTGGGAGAAAGGACCTCGCGTGCCGAGCGCACCTCGCGCCGCAACATTTCGAGCGCCCGGTGGTCGGGGAAGCGCTCGCGGCGAAGTGTCTTCAAGGCGACATCGACGCGCAGCTTGAGATCGAAGGCGCGCCAGACCTCACCCATGCCGCCCCGGCCGAGATAGGCTCCGATGCGGTAACGTCGGCCGACGATTTGCCCGGAGGAGTAGGATGCGTCGGGACCCCGGGGCAGGGCCACCGTTCGAGTCTCGTCGCCGGACGGGTTCTCGTCAGTCGGGCGTGTCATAGTGCGGGACCCCTCTCTCGGGCCTCGTTTCGACGTCGTACCGTCGCCCTCTGTGAACGTGCTAACTCCCGTGCGTGGTTCGTGTCAAGCGGATCGGGAGTCGATTTCGGACAGCGAGGGTCCGTTACCCGTCGCAAAAGGGAGAGGCTAAGCCTTCATCGATCCGAGGTAGACGGCGCCGAGTGTGATCAGAACACCCAGGATCTGCAGCGGTTCGAGCGTTTCCCTGAAGAACAACGCGCCCCAGATGGTGGCCAGCGCGGGCTGGAGCAAGAGGACCAGTCCTCCGACGGCCCCTTCGACCCGGGGAAGCGACCGGGAAATCGTCCACCAGCCGAGAGACTGTGCGACCAGGGCCAGCGTAACCACCAGCAGCCAGGCCACCCAACCGCGGGGCAGGACGGGCTCCGTTTCAATCGCCACGGTCCCGAGAAGAAAGACCGCGGCGTACAACGAGAACCAGGTCAGCGTAACCAGCCCTGACAGGTCCTTCGAGCGCCGGCCCGCGGTGCGCAAGGTGACGAGGAAGACGCTGTAGAACACGCCGGTGGCCAGGCCGTAGCCGATGCCCTTCAGGTAGTCGGGGGTGAACCGGACGTCGCTACCCACGCCGACCAGCAACGTGACTCCGATCATCGCCCCCGTGGCGGTGATCAGGAAACGCGCGGTCAGCGGTTCGCGGAAGAACAGGGCGCTAAGAATCGCCGTCAGGAAGACCTGGGTGCTGGCCAGGATCGTGGCCATGCCCGCCCCCGCCAGCACGATCGAGCGATGCCAGACCCACAGATCCAGCGCAAAGGCCAGTCCCGCAACAACGAGCAGCCCCATCACCGTGCGCGGGACGGTGAGGCGGATGCTCATCAGGCGCGCCAAGCTGCCCACGAATAGGGCGCCGAGAAGGCAGCGCCACATGGCGATGACGGTGGGTCCGAGCCCTTGCTGGCTCAGGGCCTTGACCAGAATCGGCGCAGCGCTGACCACGACCGCGCCCAGCGCGAGCGTGAGCACCGCTCGTCTCCCGGCATCCGCGTCCGGTGTCGAATTCCTGATCGTGGCCCTGCCCCGTCGCCCGACGGCGAGTCGATTCAAAGAGGATCGGGCGCAGATTGTGCCACACGAACGAAGGGAGGTTCGCGAACCGCGCCGGCAGGGGAGCTACTTGATGAAGCGGATCGTGAAGGGGTAGCGGTAGTACTCGCCCTCGTTGGCCTTGATTGCGGCGACGATCGGCATGACGATCGCGAGGATCATCAGGATCAGGAGGAAGAAGAAGCCGATCACGAAGAACGCGAGCACGAACGAGATGACAAACGCGAGGAGCATCGTCAATTGGAAGTTCACCGCTTCCTTCCCCTGGTCGTCGACGAAGGGGTGCTCTCTTTTCTTGACCAGCCAAACGACCAGCGGCGCGACGAGGAATCCGATACCGTTTCCGGCCAGTCCGACCAGGGCGATGATGTGGCAGATCATTCCCCACTGTCGGGCTTCGGCGGGCACGCTCAGCTCGGTCTCGACGTTGACTGCCATGATCCCTTCCTCCAAACCGATCGAACGACGACTCCGAGAGGGCAAGTCCGGCGTCTCTCTCCCGGACTCGCCCGGGGACGAATATAGGTCCCCCTACAGGGAGGGACCACTTCCTCGAAACGGCTCGGCCGGAAGGGGAGGCGACGGCAGAACTTCGAAGCTTTCCCGGCGGAAATCCTCGTCGGTCGCGGCTGCGGTCCCGATTTCGAGTCGCCTCATCAGCACGAACGAAGTGCAGTCGGTGAAGCTGTACCGTTTGTCCTCGCGTCCACAGAAGAGTCGCCAGGCTTTTCGCTCGTCATCACGAGTCGTCCGGACCAAATCCACGACGCGAGGGGCCAGCAGCGTATTGCCCACGCTCACCGCCGCTTCGCGTCCGAGACGGTAAAGACAGAGCGTGACCGTTTCGTCAAAGACGAAATTCGACGTGACGAGTCGTCCGGGGAACGATTCGAGGAGGCGTCGGATCGCCTTGTGTTCGGGGTCCGCTCGATTGACGAAGGCGAACCACGCGCTCGTGTCGACGAAGAGTAGACGAGTCAAGAGTACTCGCCACGCGGGCGGTAGAGCACGCGATCGTGATCGCGGCCCGAGACCTCGGAGTCATTTCCGATGCCGGCGATCTCGGCCAGTTTCGAGGCGTCCGGGCGTCGGCGCTTGTCGAGAAAAGCGCTGACCGCGTCCCGCACGAGGCTGGAGATGCTCCGATCCTCACGATCGGCGGCGGACTTGAGCATCTCGTACTGCCAGTCATCGAGGAGAATCTGGGTACGATGCATGATGTATTACATCATACATCGCTCTAGCCGCCCGAGTCAATTTGCTCGAGCATCTCCTGCACGTAGCCCGCGATTTCGGGGTCCGCGACCTCCTGCTGGAGCTCGAGCAGGAGGTCGCGGGCCTCTTCGACCCCCCCGGCCCGGGCTAGTGCCACGGCCTGGTTGTATCGCTCGTAGTGCCCGAGCCTCCGGAGCTCGTCCGCCAACACCTGTCGGTATTGCGGGTCCTTCGTTTCCTCGACCATCTGGGCCAGCATCGAGATCGCTTCACGGAGCTTTCCGCCGTTCGCCAGGTCCCAGACCCGCTTGTGCTTGGCCATCATCACGGAGCGCCGTGTGTGGCGCACCAGGCTGCGGTCCCCGGATGACTGCTCGATCGCCAGGACCAGCGCAGCGCTTTTCTCGAGGGCTCCCACGCGC
>Ga0255055_10001045_pt1 | contig 20999 bp, 15 predicted proteins | sample JV7_2_27_MG_FD_188633 | JGI IMG/M metagenome (GOLD analysis project Ga0255055, IMG submission 188633) | Seawater microbial communities from Jervis Inlet, British Columbia, Canada - JV7_2_27 | ecosystem: Environmental > Aquatic > Marine > Inlet | place: Canada: British Columbia | collected...
CTCCGAGGCATGCACGAAAAGGGACTGCGGGTCAAGGTTGCCACTCCTAACGGTGAACGAGCAGGGTTTCTGTATGTCATCCCCATTGAATTCTGTCCGTGGGGACCTCTTGGACACGACTTACTGGTGATCCCCTGTCTGTATGTGCCCAAGGAAGGTCATGGAGTGGGGAAAGCCCTGATAGCTGCCGCGGAAGAAGAGGCCAGGGGCCAGGGTCGGAAGGGGGTTGTTACCATAGGATACCGCCATGATTTCTGGTTCATGCCCGCGAGTTTCTTTGAGACCAACGGTTTCTCGGAATGTGAGCAACCGGGGCAGTACCGTTCTCGTGCAAAAGACAGCGCTGTGTTGTTATGGAAGGTGTGCGATGAACATGCCGAGGTTCCTCTCGCCTTGAGATCAAACTACAAGTTCAGACCGATAGCCGGAAAGGTAGTGGTCGACCTGTTCTGGAATCCATTCTGTCAAACAACTGATATCGAGGCACAGCGCGTCAGGGAGGTGGCTCTGGAGTTCGGAGATCGGGTGGCACTTAACGAATACTGTGCGGACGATCCGGCGGTCCTTTCCCGGTACCAGATATCGCGTGGGATCCTCGTCAACGGTCGCGAGATAGGCTGGGGTAGGCACCCAGGGATGGGATAAGAGAGGCCATTACCCGGGCCTTCGACCGGTAGTCTGGAGACAGTACCGTACCAACCGAACACCCGGTTATGCTATCATAAGTAGAAGGGGAGAGGTGTGACATGCACTGGCTGGATATCGTCATAATAGTTGTCGCAGCACTGGTGGGTCTCTCCGGCTTGCGGAACGGAATCATCAGGATGGCTTTCGGCCTGGCCGGGTTGATAGGAGGTATAGTTCTTGCCGGGCGCCATTATGGAGGTCTCGCGGCACTCCTCTCGCCGGACGATGCTCTCTGGGCCAAGATACTGGCCTACATCATCCTCCTGGTAGCTACCATTGTCGTAGCCGGTGTGATAGGCTGGTTTGCAGCCAAGATCATCCACATGGCAATGCTCGGGTGGCTGGACAGGCTTCTTGGTCTCGCAATCGGCGTCTTCATGGGATGTATGCTGTGTGCCGCGGTGCTCGCTATCGTCAGCATGTACAGTACGAGTGCCCAAGCGACGATAAGTCAGTCAGCAATAGCCAGCTTCCTGTTGGGCGGTTCCCCCCTGTTGTTGACGCTGCTGCCGGACGACTTCGATCTCATCCGCAGCTTCCCCTCCCCGCAAGATGCGAATCTGAACGGATAGGATCAGGTCCTACTGGTCCAGGACCCCATCGAGCGCCTTCTTAAGCTCCTGCTTGGGTTTGAAGCCAGTGATCTGTTGGACTGGCTGACCGCCCTTGAATATCAGCAACGTAGGAATGGACGTAATGCCGTACTTGGCAGCCAGCGGACCATTGGCATCGACATCCACCTTGGCGAAATCCATCTTCCCCACGTATTCCTTTGCCAGTTCCTCCAGTACCGGAGCGGTGGCAAGGCAAGGAGCACACCACTTGGCCCAGAAATCGACCATGATCGGCGACTCCGATTTCAGAACTGTGCTTTCGAAGTTCTCTTCACCAACTATCGACTGTATCATGCAGTTCACCTCCTAGTTCACAGCGAGACATCCAGCGAGAAGAAATCAATCGCGTTGATCTTTGTCTGTTCAGCGACGGTAGCTTCATCAATCCCCTTAAGTTGTGACACGGCCCTCAGGCTTCTAACGATGTCAGCGGGCCTTGACTGATACCGCGTCTCTCTTCCGTAGCTAACAGGGCAATCCGTCTCCAGCATCAGTCTGTCCAGAGGTGCCTCACTCACTGCTCTTCTGTGTTCTTCATGATACTCGGCACCAGGCGTAGCAGAGATGAAGTAGCCACCGCCAATTATATCCCTAAGGACACCTGAAAAGCCAGTGAACCAGTGAAAGATGGCCCTCTCTGTCCCGACATTCCGAACTATCTGTAGAGCATCCTTCCAGGCATATCTACTGTGGATTATCGCCGGCTTGCCGTTCTCGCGGGCTATCTCAAGAAGCCGGATAAGAACCTCCTTCTGCAGTTCCTTTGATGCCACCTTCAGTACCCTCTTGTCGTAGTCCAGTCCTATCTCGCCCACACCAACAGCTGAAGCCACGCTTCGGTCGATGAATCGCAGGGCGTTATCTATCTCCGAAGACCTCAGGTTGGCCAACCCCCACGGGTGCAGGCCCAAAGCAGGAAATACGAAACCAGGATGCATCTCCGATAGCTTCAGCGTCCTGACATTAGATTCGTGGCCGGCCCCCACGGCTACAATAGCAAGGACGCCCATCTCCCGGGCTTCCGCGATCATCGATTCAGGATTATCGAGTTCGTCGATATGGGCGTGAGTGTCGATGAGCCTTATCACTGGCTTCCGCTCTCCCTCAGAATCAACGCGTAGTGACTGAACACCTGCTCCATCGGGCTGCAGGTGCGTCGGCCGAGTGCTCAAGGATGCCCGTTCCTCCGAGCTATGACCCCACCAGTCACAGCTACCTGCCTCACGATGCCTCCCCAGAAGACCTATTCTACCTGTTGGTGCTTCCACTGGCAACCGGGCGATGCGCCTTTCCGCCGTTGACAACCCGGTCACCCGGTGCTATATTTGATGAGTGGTAAGCACGCTGGCGAGGTGCAACGATGAACTACGGACGTGAGCTACTGAAGGGAAACACCGATTCTCTTCTTCTCTGCCTGATCAGCCGTGAACCAACCTATGGATATCAGATAGTCAAGGAACTCGAGCAGAGGAGTAACGGGTACTTCCGGTTCAAAGAGGGCACCCTCTATCCTGCTCTTCATAGATTAGAGCGAGAGGGGTTGATTGAGGGTAGATGGCAAGTACTACCCAGTGGACAGCAGAGGCGATACTACTACATTACTGCTAAGGGACAGGAGGTCCTGGCAGCGCGGTTAGCCACATGGCAGGACTTCTCGACCGCAGTCAAGGCAGTGACACAGGCAGAGACAATCTAGGGTCGAGATGATAGACAACACGAGCCACTATCTGAACAGATTCAAGGCTAGCCTCAAGATCGACCAGCTCATCCGGGACGGCGTAGCCGATGAGCTCCACGGGCATCTCGAGGACAAGGTCAGGGAACTGGAAGAAGAGGGCCTGAGCCGAGAAGAGGCATACAAGGTCGCTATACAGTCGCTCGGTTCACCTGAACTAGTGGCCCAGCAGGTGTACGAGACACATGCTCAGGGCAGCTGGAAAGATGCGGTCTTCAGCGCCCTGCCTCACTTCCTGGTGGCTCTGCTCTTCACCTCATACTACTGGCAGAGTGCCATCGCCTTGTCGACCACTCTGATACTGACAGTGGGCATAGCGATATACGGCTGGCAAAGGGGCAAACCGATATGGCTCTTCCCCTGGCTGGGTTACTATATTATGCCGGTGGTGGTTACAGGAATACTGCTGCTCAACCTGCCTCAAGGTTGGGGATGGATAGCAGCCCTCATCTACATCCCGCTAGCCCTCTACGCCCTTATCCACATAATGAAACAGACTGCTAGAAGGGACTGGCTCTACGCATCACTGATGCTTGCGCCCATGCCCGTGATATTCAGCTGGTTCTTATCTATAGGGACAGGAAGCGAGTTTCTGACAAGTGATGTATGGATGGCAAGGCTACAGGCAAAGGCCCCGTGGATAGTGATCAGCTTTTTTGCCCTGGCTGCCGGAACCATTGCCTTCATCCGCCTCAAGCCGCGCAGATACAAGATCATGAGCCTGCTGATCCCCCCCTTATCCATACTGCTTGCGGTCACCTGGGTCAGCCGGGGGAGCATTGAGCCGTGGAGCTGGGTGATATTGCTGTTCTCGCTGTGCGCTCTCGCCATTCCGGTATGGATGCAGGCCAGACCACAAAGCTAGAGGCTAACCCTGCTTCTGACTCCACAATCCGGGCTGCGACTCTGTACCTCTCTTGTAGGGTAGGCCCAGATGCTCATAAGCAAGCCTGGTAGCTACTCTGCCCCGGGGCGTTCGTTCCAGAAACCCCAACTGGAGAAGGTAGGGCTCGTACACATCCATGATAGTATCAGCATCTTCGTTGATAGAAGCCGCAATAGTATCCAGCCCAACAGGCCCTCCATCGAACTTATCGGTTATGGTATGCAAAACTCTATGATCGATGTCATCAAGACCCACAGAATCTATCTCCAGCTTTGACAGCCCTTCAAGAGCCACATCACTGGTGATAACCCCGCCTGCCATGACCTGAGCATAGTCTCGCACTCGCTTCAAGAGACGATTCGCAACCCTGGGAGTTCCTCTAGCGCGCTGGGCTATTGGTATGAGGCCCTCCCGTTCCGCCTTCACATTGAGTATGGCCGCAGACCTCTCTAGTATGGTGTGTATCGCTGCCTCATCATAGAAATCAAGATGATAAGCCACCCCGAATCTATCACGAAGAGGAGGACTAACAAGGGCGAACCTGGTAGTCGCACCTATAAGGGTGAAGCGCGGCAGGCTCAACCGCAGATTCCGTGCAGACGGCCCTTTCCCCAAGAAGATGTCAAAAACGAAGTCCTCCATTGCCGGATACAGCTTCTCCTCAATCGTGTGGCTGAGTCTGTGCATCTCGTCGATGAAGAGGACATCGCCCTCGTGAAGATTCGTGAGGATGGCTGCTAGGTCTCCGGCACGCTCTATGGCAGGTCCGGAACTGACCTTGATGCTTACTCCCATCTCCGCCGCGATGATATAGGCGAGCGTAGTCTTCCCCAGACCGGGAGAGCCGTACAGTATCACGTGGTCAAGCGGCTCGCCCCTCTTCTGAGCGGCGACAACGGCGATCCTGAGATTGTCCTTGATTCTACCCTGGCCTATGAACTCACTCAGGCGTCTGGGGCGCAGGTCAGACTCTATCGAGCCATCATCGGCTGTTGTCTTACCTGAAACGAGTCGCATCGCTAGCCCTCGGAGAGCCGACCCTTAGCAGATATCAGGTTCTGAATAGGCCGTCTCGGGTTCCTCAACGACCCCCACCATCAGCCTCTTCTTATCGCCAACATCTTGAGCCAGGACTTGAGATGGCATGCGCTTGCCGAGAATGACGTTCTCCTTGAGGCCGCGAAGTCTATCAAGCTTCCCCTTGATCGCAGCATCGACAAGAACCCGCCCGGTCTCTTGGAATGATGCCGCTGCAAGCCAGCTATCTTTGCTCAAGCTGGCTCTGGTTATCCCCAGCAGGGCCGCCTGAGCCGTCGCCGGTTCACCACCCTCAGCAAGCACCCGGCCGTTTATGTCCTCATAGCCAAACCGATCAACCAACTCGCCGGGCAACAGCTTCGTATCCCCTGACGACATGATCCTCACCTTGCTCAGCATCCGCTGGGTGATAACTGCGATATGCTTGTCATGTATCGTCACTCCCTGTGACCGATACACCTTCTGTACTTCATCAATGATATGTCTCTGAACTGCCTCCTTGCCCATGATGCGCAGGATATCGTGAGGATCGATGGGGCCTCTCGTGAGCCTATCGCCCGCTCTGACCTCATCACCCGATCTGACAAGCAGGTGTGCTCCCTGAGACACGCTGTATTCCCTCTCCTCTCTCTCTTCGTACCTTATACAGACGCGACTCTCTTCGGTGACTACCTGACCTGAAACCCTGGCTACCGCACCCCGAGGTTCGTCCGCCCCAATGTCAACCACAGCCGACGCTGCCTCCTCAACCTCCTCGCACAGAGAGAACAACGTAGTGCCGGCACTGACCAGTTGGCCGTCAGTTACTGCAATCTTAGCTCCTGCTGGAACCTGGTGTTCATCAAGATAGAACTCTGAGCTAGTGACCCTGACTAGGCTCTCTCCGTCGGAATGAGATATCTCAACAGTGCCGTCGATCTCAGACAGCAGGGCGTTACCGCCGGGAATCCGCGCTTCAAAGAGTTCCTCCACACGAGGCAATCCGGTTGTAATGTCGGTACCTGCTATGCCTCCCGTGTGGAATGTCTGCAGCGTCAACTGAGTCCCCGGTTCACCGATACTCTGAGCAGCAATGACCCCCACAGCTGTACCCGTCCTCACGGGTTGCCTCTTCCCCAGATCCCTTCCGTAGCAGTTCTGGCACACGCCGAACTGAGACCGGCAGGTCAGGGGTGAGCGAACATGTACGTCTGTAACACCCGCCGCAACGATTCGCTGCGCCCTGTCTTCATCGATTTCCTCGTCACGTTCGACGATGATCTCACCGGTTTCCGAATCACCGACCGCCGTTGCTGCTAGATACCCCGTGATGCGTTCCTCGAACGGAGGAAGCGCCCCGTCTGCTCCATGCCGGTACATCCAGATCCCCTCAGTGGTGCCGCAATCAGCCTCAGCCACGATCACATCCTGTGCTACATCGACAAGGCGTCTTGTCAGATAACCACTACCCGATGTCCTCAAGGCGGTATCAGCCAATCCTTTACGGGCACCGTGCGTAGAGATGAAGTACTCCATGGGTGCCAGTCCGTCGCGGAAGCTTGATCTAATGGGAAAGTCTATGATCCTCCCCGAGGGGTCGGTCATCAACCCTCGCATTCCCGCCATCTGCCTGATCTGAGAGATATTCCCCTTGGCACCCGACTCAGCCATCATGTAAATGCTGCCTAGAGGATCCAGACTGCTGGATATGTCCTCGGAGATCCTGTCTGTAGCCTCCATCCACACCTGAACTGCACTCTCATACTTCTCATCCTCGGTTATCAAGCCCTGGCTGAACTGGTCTTCAACTACGCCAACCTGTTCATCCGCTTCCTTGAGAATGCTCGCCCTATTGGGTGGCTCTTCTATATCGTCCATAGAGATGGATATGCCGGACTTAGTGGCATAGTCAAACGCCAATTGCTTGAGCCTGTCGAGTACACCGGCAGTACCCTCATTCCCCAGCACACTGATGCAGTCGGAGACAAGCTCCCTTAACAGGGCCTTGTCAAATGCCTTGTTACAGAAACGAAGCTGCGGAGGCAGCCCATCGTTGAAAAGAATCCTGCCCACCGTGGTCTTGATTCTCTCCCCATTCCCAGGAGACGAGTAGTCTCGCACTGTGATCTCCGCACCCAGTTCGATGACACCCAGTTCATAAGCCAACTTGGCCTCATCGAAACTGCTGAAGAACCTGCCCTCGCCTCTGGCCCCCGGCTTCACAATGGTGAGATAGTAGCAGCCGAGAACCATGTCCAGAGTCGGTGCTGTCACAGGCTCACCACAACTCGGCAACAGCATATTGTATGGACTCAGCATGTGTTCTCTGGCTTCCTTCACCGCAGCCCTGGACAACGGCACATGGACCGCCATCTGGTCGCCGTCGAAGTCGGCACCGAAGGCCTTACAGACCAAGGGGTGTATCTGAAAGGCATCCCCGTCAATCAGCACGGGCTCGAAGGCCTGAATGCTGAGGCGATGCAGCGTAGGAGCACGGTTCAGCAGCACCGGGCGTTCCTTGACCACATCATAGAGCGCATCCCAGACCTCAGGGCTATCTCTCTCCACCAGGCGCCGGGCGCTCTTCAGGTTATTGGCATAACCATTCGTCATAAGCCTGTGCATGACCATGGGCTTCAGCAGCTCCAGGGCAACATGGCGCGGCAAGCCACATTGGTGAAGCTTCAGCTTGGGCCCGACAACAATCACCGAACGGCCGCTGTAGTCTACGCGCTTACCAAGAAGATTCTGCCTGAACCTTCCCTGCTTGCCCTTCAGGATGTCAGATAGGGACTTGAGGGCATGGTTATTGCCGGTGGTCACAACCCGACCTCTCCGCCCATTATCGATGAGAGCATCAACAGCTTCTTGAAGCATGCGCTTCTCATTGCGGATGATTATCTCAGGCGCACCCAGTTTCATAAGGCGCCGCAGACGGTTGTTACGGTTGATTACCCGGCGATAGAGGTCGTTGAGGTCGCTAATCACGAAGCGCCCGCCGTCCAACTGGACTACGGGCCTCAGCGCCGGAGGCAATACAGGAAGGACGGTCAGAACTGTCCACTCCGGCTTGTTCTCACTGAGCTTGAAAGCCTCGACCAGTTGCAGCCGCTGACTGATCTTCTTACGGTATCCTCCCGAAGTACTGCGGATCTGCTCACGAAGCTCCCTGTGCAGAGCACCCAGATCGAGTTGCTTCAGAATCCGCAGAATAGCCTCAGCCCCCATACCCACCTCGAAGACTCCGTCGTACTTGTCCTTGAGCCTCCTGTACTCCTCCTCATTAAGCAGCTTCCGCGGCTGAAGACTCTGCATTTCCTCAATGCTCGCCTTCAGTTCCTTCTCGAGCCTCTCATTTCTCTCTATTACCCTAGCCCGAAGCTGGTTTATCTCTCTCAGCCTGCTCTCATCATCCTCGATCTGAGCCTTCAGTTCCTCAACCTTCTTGTCCAGACGGTCCTCGTGCTCAGCAGTCTTCCGAACCATTGCTTCCTCGAGTTCGATGAGCCTCTTCTTCTTCGCTTCCTCATCGACGGAGATGATGATATAGCGGGCAAAATAGACTACTCCCTCCAGATCGCGCGGAGACAAGTCGAGGAGAAGCCCCATCCGACTGGGCACCAGCTTCACAAACCATATATGCGTGACCGGCGCAGCCAGTTCTATGTGCCCTAGGCGTTCCCGACGTATACCCGAGTGGGCTATCTCAACGCCACACTTGTCACACGTAACCCCCTTGTACCTCGCCTTCTTGTATTTTCCGCAGTGGCACTCGAAATCCTTGACGGGACCGAAGATCCTCTCGCAGAAGAGCCCGTCCCTCTCCGGCTTAAGCGTACGGTAGTTTATCGTCTCCGCTTTGGTCACTTCGCCGTGAGACCAGCTCTTGATCTGCTCCGGTGATGCTAGGCTTATGCGGATACCGTTAACACCGTCAAATTGCGACATTTTCCCCCTCGCTAAGCAGTTCAACGGCAAAACCTAGACTACGTAGCTCCATGAACAAGACTCTGGTTGACTCAGGAATTCCTAACTGCTGGATATCCTCCCCCTTCACAAGGCCCTCATACGCCTTGGCCCTGCCCATTACGTCATCCGATTTGACCGTTAGCATCTCCTGCAGTGTATGAGCTGCACCATACGCTTCTAGCGCCCAGACCTCCATCTCGCCAAACCTTTGACCTCCGAATTGGGCCTTCCCGCCCAACGGTTGCTGCGTGATGAGTGAATAAGGGCCGGTCGAACGGGCGTGGACCTTATCCCCAACTAGGTGGATGAGCTTCATTATGTACACAGTCCCCACAGTCACCGGTTTGTCGAACAACTCGCCGGTTCTGCCATCTCGAAGGTCCATCTTGCCGAAGATAGGAGGATAGAGCTTACGCTCTTTGTACATCTCTCGCGCCATGGAATCCAACTCCTCATCCCCGAGATCTCGAAGCTGCCGGACATCACCCATGCCCAACTGCTCGAGCCAGATGCATAGCGATGCTCTTCTAGCTGCACCTATCTGCCCCTCATCCATTATCTCTCCGGCATCAAATCCGTAGCCGGAAAGCCATTCTCGTAGCTTGTCGAGGTCGGTCCCGGCGTTCCTCCTGCCTTCAGGACTGAAGCTCACAGCGCCTGCGTTCCAGGCCATCCATGTCCTGGCCAGGGCATCCTCGATGGTCACCGCATCGGCTCCATCGAAGATGGGGTTAACCGCCTCAAAACCCAGTGTCTGAGCCGCCCAGCCCAGATGCGCCTCCAAGACCTGCCCGATGTTCATGCGGCCCGGAATACCCAGGGGATTCAGCACGATATCTACAGGCGTGCCATCCGCCAGAAACGGCATTTCCTCCTCAGGCAACACAATCGATATCACACCTTTGTTGCCGTGTCTTCCCGACATCTTGTCACCCACCGAGATCTTACGCTTCTGAGCGACCCACACCTGAATGAGCCGATTCACCCCCGCCGACAGTTCGTCATGGTTCTCTCGTGAGAAGACCTTGGTCCCGATTACCCTGCCCCACTCTCCTGACGACACTCGCAACGAGCTATCCTTCACCTCACGAGTCTTCTCGCCGAATATGGCCCTCAGCAGCTTCTCTTCAGCTGAGGGTTCGGTCTCACCCTTGGGGGTGATCTTCCCAACGAGGATGTCATTGGATCTTACTTCGGCCCCGACGCGTACAATGCCTATTTCATCGAGGTTGGAGAGGCTCTCCTCACTAACGTTAGGTATGTCTCTAGTGATTTCTTCTGGGCCGAGCTTCGTGTCACGTTCTTCTATCTCGTACTTCTCAATGTGGACAGAGGTATACACATCGTCCTTGACCAGTCTCCTGCTTATAATGATGGCGTCCTCGAAGTTGTATCCTCTCCAGATCATGAATGCGCAGATGACGTTCTGTCCCAGGGCAAGGCTGCCATCATGTATGGAGAAGCTATCTACCAATGGCTGCCCCTTCTTCACCTTATCGCCCTTACTCACAATAGGGTGCTGGTTTGCGCAAGTACCCTGATTCGTTCTGGAAAACTTGATCAGATCGAACACCTGCTCCTTGCCCTTTCGATTCTTCGTGACGATCTGCGAGCTCGTCGCCGACGTCACCACAGCATCCTCAGGAGCGAATATGGCCTGCCTGCTGTACTTGGCGACCTCGTTCTCCATGCCGGTGGCCACTAGGGGACGCCTGGGCATCAGCAGCGGCACCGCCTGTCGCTGCATATTGCACCCCATCAAGGCCCGGTTAGCATCATCGTGCTCCAGAAACGGGATAAGACAGGCAGCTATACTAAACAGCTGCTTGGGTGAAACATCTATGAAGTCCACGTTATCCGTTGACTCCTTGAAGTACCGCTCTCCCTTCTTCACCTCAACCCTGTCATGGACGAACTCATTCCTATCGTTGAGAGGAGCGTTCGGCTGGGCGATATTGTATTGACCCTCCTCGTCGGCTGACAGATACGTGACTTCGCCGGAGACAAAGGAGCGCACCCTGATGTCGCACTCTGGAACGGATGATATCTTGCGCGCAAGCGCTTCTGTGATGAGTGTTCCGCTCACAGCAACGCGCTTGCCATCGTTGACTACGTCCTCCGCCAGCGTTCTGTGTGTCAGTTCTTCAGCAGTGTTGGGCAACGCATGCCTGACTCTGAGGTATGGCGTCTCTATGAAACCGTACTCGTTCACCGATGCGTAAGTAGCCAGGGAGCCAATCAGACCGATGTTCGGCCCCTCCGGCGTCTCTATCGGGCAGATCCTGCCGTAATGAGAATGATGAACATCCCGAACCTCAAATCCGGCCTGTTTTCTCGATAGTCCCCCCGGACCCATGGCGGAGAGCCGACGTTTGTGAGTAAGCTCGGCCAACGGGTTTATCTGATCCATGAACTGCGACAACTGAGAACGTCCGAAGAACTCCCTTATGGCGACCGCCACAGGGCGGATGTTGATCAGGCTAATCGGCGTAGCGCCCTCCGGACCGAGAATACTCATCCTCTCCTTGATCGCTCTCTCGAGTCTCAAGAGGCCGATGCGGAACTGCTTCTGTATCAGGAAACCCACCGCCTGAGCCCTTCGATTGCCTAGATGATCGATGTCGTCGGGAGCCTCTCTGCCGATGTTGACCGCTATGATGCGGCGGACGATTTGCACCAGGTCTTCAGGAGTGAGACTGGTAGTATCCTGAGCGACGTTCAGTCCCAGTTTCTTGTTCAGTTTGTAGCGTCCCACCTTGCCCAGACTATAGCGACGGGGATTGAACAGGAAGTTGTTCAGCAAGGCCTGAGCACTGACGAGGCTGGGCGCCTCCCCTGATGACAGCTTTCTGTAGATGTCGAACAGGGCATCTGACTTGCTCCGTATCAGTGGATCCCTATCCATCGTCGAACGGATAAAGGCATGATCTGGGGAGTTGTCGACGTCCTGGAAAAGCGACTCCAGTTCTTCATCGCTCTCAAAGCCGATGGCACGCAGCAAAGTCGTTACCGGGATCTTCCGCTTGCCGCTCACCTTCACTGAAATCACGTCCCTGTTGGACGTGTCGAAATCAAGCCATGCCCCGTGTTCAGCGACAAGCTTGGCATAACCCAGATGGCGCCCACTTGAAGCGTCCCTGTCCAGGGTGAAATACACGCCTGGAAAGCGAGTTAGTTGGTTGACCACTACCCGCTCTACTCCGGTGATGATGAATGTGCCTGTACCGGTCATAAGAGGGAAGTCGCTGAAGAACAACTCCTGCTGGTTGATCTCCCCGGTCTCCTTTGCCACCAGTTGGGCCGTCACGTATATTGGAGACGAGTAAGTCAGGCCCCGCTCAAGGCACTCCGGAATCGAGTGTTGAGGCTCACGAAACTCATAGTCGACGAAGTGTAATTCCAGCCTCGTGTTGGTATAGTCCTGGATCGGCGAGATCTCCCCGAAGAGCTCTTTCAGTCCCTCCTCTTGAAACCATCGGAAGGAATTGAGCTGAACTTGGATAAGGTCGGGTATATCCAACGCCTCGGGCAGCTTAGCGAAGGACTTCAGCAACTCGCACTTAAGCATGGAAGAAACGGTCCTGCCTCTTCTTCTCCAGAGAAACGTGTTGGCTACACTATGTAGGAAGAATCACTGTGACAAGAGTGGATGCGAATGGAGGCATAACACAAACACACCATCTTAACACCATCGAAAAGCATTGTCAAGCACGCTACAGCCTGTCCACGAAATTTCACCTGCACAATAGCCATAAGAGGGATCCGGCACCGTTTGCCGCTCTGCGGGCCGCGGCCCGCCTGCAAGTCTTACAAAACCAGACCATTGCTGCTAGAATATGCATCGCTGTCAACAGGGCTGAGTACAGAACCGCCTGGTTTTCGTGACAGGTTCACGATATTATGAAAGCAATAGTCAAGACCAGAATGGCCCCCGGAGCCGAACTCCTGGCTGTTGAGATTCCCGAGCCGAAGCCCGATGAAGTCTTGGTCAAAGTGAAAGCGACATCCATATGCGGCACGGATGTTCACATCTATAATTGGGATTCCGCAGCCCAGGTGTACATCAAGAGGGTCCCGCAAATACAGGGGCACGAGTTTGCGGGCGAGGTCGTCGATACAGGCGCGAAGTCCAGAAAGTTCAGGGTCGGCGACTACGTCTCGGCCGAGACCCATTTTTTCTGCGGCAAGTGCGTGCAGTGCAGAAGTGGACAGAAGCACATCTGTGAGACGGAAAAGGGCAGGATCTTCGGCCTGTCATGCGACGGCTGTTTTGCCGAGTACGTGGCCGTACCGGAGAGTATCCTCTGGAGAAACGACCCGGGCCTTCCTCCAGAGGTAGCCACTCTCCAGGAGCCGTTAGGCAATGCCGTCTACTGCGCTCTGGGAGACTACGACAGGAACTTGCACGGCAAAGCGGTTCTCATTGTGGGAGACGGACCTATTGCCATGCTGGCAAGCGGAGTGTGCAAGGCAGAGGGAGCCCGCCTCGTCGTTGTTGTGGGCAGGCATCAGAGACGTCTGGAGATCAGTCGAGAAATGGGTGCCGACATCGGCATTAACGAGAAGGAAGATGATGTAGACGAGTCTCTATCCCGGTTGAACATCAAAGGGAGGTTTGATGTAGCTCTGGAAATGGCAGGAAGCAAGGCTGCAAGAGACCTGGCCATCGGCTCTGTAAGAGATGGCGGCAGGATCTCACTGTTCGGCATTGACACCGATCCGTTCATGATCGAGAATTGCGGCCAGTACGTAAGGAGCGCCAAGAAGATCCTTCCCATCACCGGCCGCTTGATATGGAAGAGCTGGAATCAGGCGAGGAAGCTCCTCGATTCCGGCCGCCTGGACTTGACCCCTGTGATAACACACAAATACCCCCTGGATGATTTTGAGAAGGGATTCCGGGCCATGAACGATAGGCCGAAGGTGTCGGGTAAGGTTATCCTGTACCCGTGAAGACCGTCTGTGCCCTTTGACCGCGTCGCAGGCCACCGCAAACGAAGGAGGTTAGATTGTACACGAAGGAAGCTATGGAGCTTTATGAGAAGGAGCTGCAGTCTATCACAGAGAGCGGCCTCTACAAGGATGAACTCCTCATCGATTCGCCTCAAGACAGGGAGATCAAGGTGGAGGGCCGCAAAGGCACGGTGCTCAATCTCTGTGCCAACAACTACCTGGGACTGGCCAACAATGACGAGGTCAAGCAGGCAGCTCTTGATAGCATCAAAGAGTGGGGCTACGGACTGGCTTCTGTGCCCTTCATTTGCGGAACCCAGACGATACACAAGAGGCTAGAGAGGAAACTCTCCGAGTTTCTCGGTATGGAAGACACGATCCTCTACTCATCCTGCGAGGCAGCCAACATCGGCCTCTTCGAGGTCATCCTCGGCTTTGACGTCATAATAAGCGATCAGTTGAGCCATGCAACGATCATCGACGGAGCAAGGCTCTGGCAGGTGATCAACAAGAAGAAGCTCGAACAGGGGCATGCAATGCTCCCTGAGATCAGGGTGTTCAAGCATTCGGATATGGTGGATCTGGAAAAGCACCTACAGGAGACCCAGGACAGACGCTTGAGGCTGATAGCGGTGGACGGCGTCTTCAGCATGGATGGCGATATCGCCCCGCTCAGAGAAATCTGTGATCTGGCTGAGAAATACCGCGCCCTCTTAATGGTGGATGACTCGCATGCCACCGGGTTCTTCGGCCCGACCGGCCGGGGTACTCCTGAGCATTTTGGAGTAATGGATAGGGTGGACATCATAACCAGCACCATGGGAAAAGGTCTTGGCGGGGCAGTAGGCGGCTTCACCAGCAGCCACAAGGAGATCATAGAACTACTAAGACAGAGATCTCGCCCCAGACTCTTCTCCAATGCGGTGCCTCCGGTGGTTGTTGTAGCCACCATGAAGATCCTTGACATGATAACCGGCAGCACAGCCTTGCGGGACAAGCTGGAGGAGAACACTGCCTACTTTAGGAAGGGCATAACTAAACTCGGTTTTGACATACGGCCGGGCATCCACCCTATCATACCTATCATGCTGTATGAGGCCCAGAAGACAGTGACCATGGCAGGAAGACTGGTGGAGGAGGGGATTTACGTAAGAGCATTCAGCTTTCCCGTAGTCCCGAGAGACCAGGCCCGGATTAGGGTTCAGATCTCGGCCGTTCACACCAGGGAGGACCTTGACTTCGCGCTCGAGAAGTTCGCAAAGGTCGGCAGAGAGCTGAAGGCAATACAATAAGATCCGCGTGTTCTCCGGCAAGGGCACCACACCGTGTTGATGGGAGGCCTGCCCAAAACCGGAGACGATCCGGCCTAATGCTCTTGCTCTTGTGCCGGTATCACATCCGGATCGGATGCTAGAGCTCTGACGAGCCCCCTCGCTTTGTCCAGCGTCTCCATGTACTCAGCTTCTGAATCGGAGTCGTAGATTATCCCACCTCCCACCTGGAAGTATGCTTTGCCTTCTCCTATGAAGAACGTGCGGATCGCGATGTTGATGTCAAGGTCTCCGTTGAACCCCAGATAACCTATTGAACCTGCGAAAATGCCTCTTCTGGTCTTCTCCAGCTCATCGATGATCTCCATGGCTCTCACCTTGGGGGCGCCGGTGATAGAGCCGCCGGGGAACATAGCTTTGAGTAACTCGGCGTTCTTACTGCCTCTGTTGAGCCTCCCCACCACAGTAGAGGTAAGGTGATGCACCGTGGGGAAAGTCTCAAGGATCGCCAGTTCGGTGACCTGTACCGAGCCGTAGCGACAAATGCGGCCCAGGTCGTTCCTCTCAAGGTCGACGATCATCACGTTTTCTGCCCGGTCCTTTGCACTGTTGACCAGCTCCTTAGCCAGGCGCTCGTCCTCGGCCGCGCTTCTGCCTCGGGGCCTTGTCCCCTTGATCGGCCGTGTCTCGACGAGATCGCCCTGCCTCTTGATGAACCTTTCTGGAGAGGCACTCACGATAGTGACCTCCGGGAAATCAAGATAACTGGCAAACGGGGCGGGGTTAACCACCCTGAGCCGCCTGTACAGATCATAGGCCGAGACGCGCATGTCGGCACAAAACCTCTGGGAAAGGTTGACCTGGAAGACATCGCCGGCGGCAATGTACTCGCGCACCCTGTCCACGGCTCTCACATATTCCTCGCGAGTGAAACTGGACCTGAGCCGGATTTCTCTGCCTTCTTCGTTATCGTGAAGACCGGCAGAGACGTCATCACCGGCCCGGCACGACGACTCCATAGCTGGAAAGCCGTGCTCCCGACTGCCATCTGCCACGGCCCGGGTAGAGCGCCCGAAATACCTATCCTTCAACTCGGCGAGCCTGAGCCTTGCTCTCTCCAGTCTCCGCCCTTCATCCATCTCGGGAAGACCCGTGGCAACCAGATAGGCTCTGCCTTCCCGGTGGTCGAAACCGATGACAGAGTCATAGAACGCGAAGCAACTCTCGGGAAGCCGAAGATCATCCACTGCTGTAGATGAAACTCGTTCCACGAAGTGACAGAGATCATATCCGAGGTAGCCGACCGCTCCCCCGACGAACGGCACCGCCGCGGGGCCTCGATCCAGAGCGTGCTCCTCCAGAAGCCCGCACAGGATATCAAGGGGGTTACCACGCCGTGTTTCACGCTCCGAGCCGCGGGTCAACGTAACTTCCGAGCCACGGCTGCTCACTACGAGAAACGGGTCGCTCCCCATAAACGAACACCTTCCCAGCTTCTGTGGATCCATGCCGCTGTCCAGGAAGAAACTGCACGGCCTGTCCTTTATGACATGAAAGAGCTCGGGAGCACTCCAGGGGGTACGCACTTCTTCGATCAGAGGATAACGCATCACCGACCAACCTCTCCGACTTGAACCGGGCTCAGCGATGGCTTTTCGACAGTGTTGGAGCTACATGGTCTTCAGCACTCTGCGGGTCGTCAGGCCCACTTCAGCAGGATGAGACGATACCGTGGCTCCGGCCTGAGCAAGTGCCTTGGTCTTCTCGGAAGCTTTGCCGGCCGTACCGGTGATTATGGCGCCGGCATGTCCCATTCTCTTTCCGGGCGGAGCGGTGCCGCCGGCAACGAAGGCGATAACAGGCTTCGTCATCCCAAGCCGTATGAAATCGGCAGCCTCCTGCTCCATGACGCCGCCGATTTCACCTATGAGCACCACAGCCACGGTATCATGATCAGCCTCGAACAAATCCAGGATATCCACAAACGTGCTGCCGGGCAGAGCATCGCCCCCGATGCCGACACATGTGGACTGGCCTATACCCAAGCCTGTCAGTTGAGACACCACATCGTATGTCAGGGTGCCGCTTCGGGACACCACCCCCACATTGCCTGCAAGGTGGATATCGCCGACCATTATTCCGGCCTTGCACTTGCCGGGCGAGATAACTCCCGGGCAATTAGGCCCGATAAGCCGGGTTGACTTGCCCTGAAGGTACCGATGAACCTTCATCATATCGAGGACCGGTATTCCCTCCGTTATGCATACGATCAATGGAACTCCGGCCTCAGCAGCCTCAAGTATTCCGTCTGCGGCAAACGCAGGGGGCACGAAAACCAGGCTGGCGTTTGCCCCCATCTCAGCCACAGCCCGCTCGACTGAGTTGAAGACCGGCACACCCAGATGCTGGCTTCCGCCCTTGCCGGGTGTGACACCTGCCACGACCCTCGTGCCGTATTCCACGCAACGTTGTGTGTGAAAGCTGCCTTCACTTCCTGTTATGCCTTGAACCAGGAGTCTGGTGGTTTCGTCAATGAGTATGCTCATCGCCTCGCTCCTTTCGCCGCCTCGACCACCTTACGGGCGCCGTCGAGGAAATCCGCCGCCTCGATGAGATCTAGCTGTGAGTCAGCAAGGATGCGCTGCCCTTCCTTCAGGTTCGTCCCTGCCAGCCTGATGACCACGGGGAACCGAATGTCCATTTGCCGATACGCCTCTACTATCCCTGTAGCGATGACGTCCACCCTGGCCATACCTCCGAAGATATTCACCAGAACGGCATTGACCCCGGGGTCAGCGACGAACATCCTGAATGCATTGACAACTCTATCAGTGTTGTTGAGTGTGCCGATGTCCAGAAAATTCGCAGCTCTGCCGCCGCAGTGCTGAATCAGGTCGCTGACTGCCATGGCAAGGCCGGCACCGTTGACCATACACCCGATATCACCGTCCATCTTGACATAGTTGCTGATCCCCCATTCGCGGGCCTGTACCTCAAGTGGCTCTTCCTGCTCTTCATCCTGAAGTTCCTGAAGATCCTTGTGGCGATACAGGGCATTGTCGTCGAAGTTGAGCTTGGCATCCAGAGCCAGTAGCCTTCCCTCCGAGGTGACACCCAGAGGGTTGATCTCTGCTAACGAGCAGTCATTGTCCACAAAGAGCCTGTACAGACTCGTCATCAGCCGCGTTGCCTCGCCTACCTGCCCTCCGTCCAGGCTCATCCCGTAAGCCAGCTCCCTGCCTTGAAACGGCTGAAACCCGATGGCAGGGTCGATGTGACACCTGATTATCTTCTCAGGAGCGGACTGCGCCACCTCTTCAATATCCATCCCTCCGGCTTCACTCGCCATCATCACTGGAAAGCGACTAGTGCTGTCGACCAGTAGGCTGAGATACAGCTCGCGCGACACTTCGCTAGCCTCCTCAACAAGAACCCTGCTAACCGGCACGCCGGCAACCCCCGTCTGATGGGTCACCAGCCTGCTCCCGATCAATCGTCCTGCTTCCTTCTCTGCATCCACAGGATTGTCGGCCCCCTTGATGCCCCCCGCCTTACCTCTACCGCCGGCGTAGACCTGGGCTTTGATCATCACCTTGCCGCCGATTTCAGCGGCTATTTCCTTCGCGGCGGTAGTAGTAGAAGCCACCTTGCCCCTCGGAAGAGGTATGCCGTACCGATCAAGAAGGGCTTTAGCTTGATACTCGTGAACCTTCACATCATCTCCTTTCTACTCCGATCATGAACGACCATTAGCAGTGACGCGTCTTTGCGCTCTAACTGGCGGAGGGGGTGGGATTCGAACCCACGCTCCGATGAATCGGAGAGCGGTTTTCAAGACCGCCACCATAAACCGCTCGGTCACCCCTCCCAGGACTCCGTTCACAGCACGGCCAATTCAATGTCTGCTGGCATCCCGCGAGCCACACCGATCTCCATGGCATCGGTCATACTTGCCACCACCACTCGCCTGAACTAACCTCAGCATGTGTCGGCTGCACCCCCATTATATGGGCGCAAACGCCCATTGTAAAGACATAAAGACAGTCACACTCCGAGGAAACCAGAGGAGAACCAGAGCGAGAAGCGCTATGCCGCATCAGCCAACCGAATATACATCTCAGCCAAGGGCATATGCGGAGGACGGCAGGCTCAAACCCCGCGCGGGACACAAGCCTGCCACAGAGTACCAGAGATCCCCCACCCCCGCTAACCACCCCGGGGACGTCAGGTCGCCAACGTGTGACTGCCGCAGCATTATCCCGCGAACTGGGACCTCCATTGGAGGAGTGGGCCTGGTGAGGCAAAGCGACATGGGTAGGGAGATTCCTCCGGGCGCAAACGGTAGGTGACGCTACGCCACTCGGATTCAGGAAACTCAGGATGGTCAGCCTATCGGACTGAAAGCTTGCGGTGACACCTGATGTCCCTCTTTCCACCCTTGGTGGGGAAGGGGGGACTCGAACCCCCACGCCTTTCAGCACATGATCCTAAGTCATGCTCGTCTGCCAATTCCGACACTTCCCCGCAGCGAAGCCGTTGAATACAATAGCACTTTGCATGATTGACCTCAAACCATCGCATTCCTGAATCGCCAGACTTCGAAGAACTCGTGCCGCTCAGACCCTGCACACATCGGGTTCTATGTAACCTGAGGACAACCAAAGACACACCCTTATCTGCCGCTCACATACCTGTCTCTCGGCTTCTTGGACTCCGGCACCAGGTCAGGACTCTATCCAGACAGGACCAACTTGATCTCAAAGAGCTTAGGCCACGATTTCCCAGTCACAAACAGGCGGTCATTCTGTGCATCGTACGCAATACCATTGAGAACATCGACATGCTCAAGGCGGTCTTCCGCAGTCAGGAGCCCTTGGAGGCTCACCCATGCGATCACTCGACCTGTCTCAGGCGCGATCCTTGCGATCCGATCGGTCTGCCAAACATTGGCGTGGATCTCGCCTTTGATGTACTCTAGTTCATTCAATCGGGTTACGGGACCATCGTTATCAGACACCTCAAGTTGACCCACTCGCTCAAATGTCTGCGGGTTCAAGAAATACAGTGTTGACGTGCCGTCGCTCATGATCAAGCGCTCTCCGTCATGCGTGATGCCCCAGCCTTCAGTTGGATAACTGAACTCGCGTAACAACTCAAAGGTGTTCTTATCATAGACAAACCCGGTATTGGACTTCCATGTCAACTGGATGACCTTGTCTTCGTAAATGGTTATGCCCTCGCCGAAGTACTCGTCTGATAGCTCATGAACCTGCAGTATGTTACCGGTCTCCAGGTCCACTCTGCGTAATGCGGAGTGTCCATAGAGCCCTGTCCCCTCATACAGAATACCATCCTCGAAAACCAGTCCCTGGGTGAAGGCATCGCGGTCATGAGGGTAGATGTTGACTATGACATATGTATAGTCCGCAGTGACATCAGAACCGTCAGGGACTGAGGGTCTCGAAAGGTGCAGTCCGAAGAATAGAGCAGCCACTCCTAGCAATGCACAGAGCCCCAGGGCAAATCGCCTGCCGCGATGGTTCATCGAGATCACCTTACCTTCCAGGTCCTCAATTCCACGAAGTCGGAGTCTCCATAACACCGGAGTATACAAAACGGCTACTAATCACGGACGCCCCCAGTGTGAGATGCTCTCACAGTGCCGCTACAAGGAACCGGCAGCGGTTGCAGTAGTGTGGTAACCGTCGAACGATATCGAAACCACGCTGCCGTTGCTCTAGTCATGAACGTGCGTCGGCCGACTGCTATATGTCATGCTGATCTGGCCGCGTTCGATTCTTCTCCTGTAGCCAAGCTCTTCATGCATTCTGATCCCCAAACTGTTCTCTGCATCACGGGCAAGAAAA
>Ga0255055_10001046_pt1 | contig 20991 bp, 12 predicted proteins | sample JV7_2_27_MG_FD_188633 | JGI IMG/M metagenome (GOLD analysis project Ga0255055, IMG submission 188633) | Seawater microbial communities from Jervis Inlet, British Columbia, Canada - JV7_2_27 | ecosystem: Environmental > Aquatic > Marine > Inlet | place: Canada: British Columbia | collected...
GACCTCCACTCGAAAGGTCTACCTCTACCCGTGGACGGTACTCGACCTCGACGAACTCTCACAGGTCCGGCAGCTACCGCTGAACACCCTGGCCGGCGAGATCCTCAACCAGGTCGCACAACTCTGGCAGCGGTTTCCAACCGACCGGAACCTCTTCCTCAAACGGGTGGAGAATCCTGCCGAGGCTGATGTGGTGGTGGACACTGAGCCTGATACCGACGAGGTCGCAGTCTCCCTGGACTCCTCGGAGGTCTGGGACCGCCGCACGGTGATCCTGGCTGTCCACCGATACCTCGAGGCCCACCAGGACCTCGGCTTCCTCAGAGACCTACTGGAGGAGCTGGATGGTTGACGACAATCAGACCTCACTGGGAATGAATGCGAAGCGAGAGCTGAAGGGCAAGGTGTCGCAACGCCGGCAGGAGATAGCGAAGAAGAAAGCTGTCGAGGTTGTCACCTTCTTCCTGCTCCAGGAAGCGACCCTCGACACGAAGATAAACAACTACACCGAACTCTTCGACCTCACGCAGGAGGAGGGTTTCCTGCGATACCAGAAGGCGGTGCATGAGAGGAGAAGGAGCGACGAGGTGATCTCGATGGAGACAATCGTCCAAGGGTTGATTCAGTTGAAAGGACTGGACGAACTCCTCACTACGATGTGCGGGTATCTGTGGGCGACGAGAAAAGTCATCGCACATGGTAACGAGAACTTGAAGCAAGCAGGGCACGATGCTCTGAGTCGATATGACGGGGAGATCACCGGTATCACCGGTATGGATAAGGAGAAAATCAGATGGAGAATGCAGTTCAACCCAGCCCACCCGGAGAGCGTGAGCCTCAAGCGGGTTCGGAAAGACAACGGGCTCGGACGAGTCAGCTCAGAGGGAGAGGTACCTTCGCACAACTCTACGAAGGACTCAGTACCCCCGTCCCCTACAAGTACTTGAGGACATTGCAGAAGGGGCGAGGTCCAGTGCTGACCACAATCCAGGCCGGCTACATTACGATGAAACTCAACTATGTTATTGGACTCGGAGGCTGGGCGTTCGAGCGAAGTGAAGTGAAGATCGTCGAAGACCACAAGACGGTGGAGGTGACCCTCTTCATCGCAGACAACGAGGGGGTGGTCGTTTCTCACACTGCCTTTGGCGGATCGAGGAACCCAGGACCAGACGGCCTCAAGTCCGCAGTCACAGACGGGTTGACCAAGGCAGCGAGCTACTTTGGTCTCGGTCAAGAAGTCTTCTGTGGAGAGATCACTGCTGAATCCTTGGCTAACTACGAGATCGAGAAGGTCAAGAAAGCCGCCGCCCAGTACACTCCTCCCCCGAACGAGACCTACTCGGTGGGGGACCCGGTGGCCCCGAAGAAGAAGCCCACCAAAGAGGAGCCCAAGGTTGAGACGGCATCCATGAGTGGATATCAGCGGGGGAAGCTGCACTCAGGAGCATCGAACCACTTCGAGAACGGACAGGTCGAGGAGTTCCTCAACTGGTTCGCTCTCGCACAGGTGAAGGTGGTCAACTGGAAAGAATCAACGAAGACTCAGGCAGCAGCGATGCTCGAGGTTTTCAAAGACACTGATCGGCTGGTCAAAGCAGTTGAAGCCTTCAAGAAGGGGAGGACGAAGTGAGCAGCATTGTCGATACTGCAATATACTATGATAGCGAGCCCGTGAACCTTCCAGACGAAGCGACTGATCTGGGCGAGCATATCATTACAATGGTCTTCAGGAATGGATGGGTGTCACCCAACCACATGATGGGTAGGCACTGGACCAGAACGCTGAAGTTCAGAAAGGAACTGGACAAACAGGCGAAGGTTCACTTTCTCCAGCTGGGGTTGGATGAGCAGGAGATTGTGCGGATATCGGAACCCAAGAAACGGGTCGCAGTGATTAGCATCGTTCAGCGGCGGGGGCCGTTCCCAGATGTAGACAACCTTCTCGGAGGGCTCAAGCACCTTGTCGATGCACTGAAGTTGCGGAGATCGAGGAAGGAGATCGTCGAGAAGGAAGACGGGAGCCGGTCCACTAAAATGGTGTACGGAGAGACGGGCAACCCGTGGATCTGGGACGACTCACCTCGGCATCTTCAGATCGCCCAGGTCCATGTCAGTCGTCAGTCGTCGTATGTTAACACTGAACCTGGGAACTATGTGGTAGTTGACCTGTACGAGGCTGTCGAGTAACTTGCGGCCAGACACCTCCTCGCTCGCTGCCGGCACATATGTGATCGCTTTTACTCCAATCGGCGACCACCGTGTGCCGGCAGCTTTTCTTATGGGTAACGAGAAGTCTGCTCGACGATTCCCTCGAGAGCTTCGTAACTCTCCTCGAGCCTTACGGTCTGATACGGCTGTCGTTCGGTCAGGCCGGCGAGCCTCTTGGCTGCAACATGGTCACCCTGGGCGAGAGCTTTCCTGATCTTCTCGTTGTTGAAGTTCGATACACTCTCGAGATGTTTCAACCGTCTGGTCAGGTCAATCGAAGTCAACCGCAAACCAGTGACGAACGGGACGAGTCGCTGCCAAGCACCCTGCTCACCTGGTCCGATAGTCTACACCAGGGTTCGATACACTCTCGAGAAGTGCAGCTGGTTGAGCAGGTGGTACCTCGCTCCGTTCACACGGTAGAGCACTCGAGCGTCTGTGCCTGATCCGATCTTCACCTTCCGCATATCCAACCAGTCTCGGATTCCAGGCCAGTCGAGGACCGCACCTCGGATCGTCTGGTCTTCTGCGATCTTCGTATCAAAGTACATATTGTGTCCGACATACAGCTCCACCGGGATCTTCAGCATGGGATTGATCCTGGCGAAGAACTCATCAGCTGTAGTCTTCATCACTCCTTGTCCAGCTGCAATGTCTCCGAGGAATCTCAGCTCCTCGGTTGCGAGTAGGTTCCGACCAGACCAGATCTTCAGCTGACCGTCCTCGATGGTTGGTCCGAACCTCCACTGCTCTCGGATGTAGGACGGAAGGAGGTCCTCGATAGGATCCGTCCTGCTCTCAGAGAATAGGTTCTGTGTCTTCCCCATAGCAGAGATGAGACCTGGTTGCTTGAACATGAGCTCGAGCTGGAGCGGGACATTGAATCTCGAGAAGGTGTAGAAGGGCACCAACCTCCTCATGAAGTTCCGCTCGAAGGGTGTCAGCCCGTGGGCGTAGTCGAACAGGAACTTCTGTGCGTAGTGCATCGCACCGGTCGCACCCATACCCTTCTCCATCGAGTCAAGCCAGATACTCAAGCGGAAGAAGTTATCACCCTTGCCGGCAATAGTCGCAGCGGTGTCGGCCAGGGCGTTGGCCCCCTTCATCACAAAGTTATCGGACAGCGGAGACAGCACTCTCGGGTCTCCGACATCCATCTTGAGTGCGGTCTGACCGATCTTCTGGGCGAAGTCCACCTGCCCACCAAGGTCCTCGAACATATTGAGCAGGGTCTCGGCATCGTACTCGACACCCCGGATGGTCATCTTAGCTGACGGGTTGGACCGCATGATCTCGAGTACATTACGATTCCATGTAGGCGACAGCCCTTTGACCCCTAACGCAAGGAAGGTGCGAGCTGTTGCGTCGAGTACATTTCGGAAGTGGAAGGCCGGCCAGGGCAGAGTCATCGCCCACTTGAAAGTGTTAGTGAAAGTGTCAACGACTCGGAACATCCCTCGAGCGACAGGTCCGATCTCTCGCTCTGGTGAGACCGAGTCCTCGATAGCGTCCTGCATCCACTTCGGGACGATCACCGACTGTCCGAGCCCTCGCTTCTCCTTCGTCGATCCCATACCCCAGGTGAGATCTACCTGTCCGTATCGAGGATCCGTCTGGTCGAGCATACCAGGGAAGCGGAGCATGACCGGGTGTTCTACTCCGCCCTCGATACTCGGTAGCTTGCTGAACTCCACGAGGAGCTCGTCGTCGGTGAGGAGTCCACGACGGTACTTCTCTTCGAGCTTCTTCGGCAAGAGACCTCGAGACTTCAGACCTAACAGCTGGAGCTCCGCACTCTGAATAGCGGCAAGGGACTTTTCTCCAAACTCGTTGACCATTGGGTCGAGGTTGGTCTGTAAGAATCGGAGCACGGTTGCAGCTTCAGCTGCGTCGAGCCGGTTGATGTTCTGGTGTCCGACAACAGCCTGGAGCAGGAGCTTCCTCTTCTCGAGCGAAGCGGAGCCGGCCTCGTCAGGGAAGAACCTCCGCAGTGCGAAGTTCAGCTGCCGCTTCTGGAGCTCGAGGGCTGGAACCCTGGAAAGGTTTCCTCCTGTCTCCTCGACAAGCTTCAGGTAGTCGTGAACCTGGGCGACACTGTTCACCAGGTCCCTGTTTGCGTCAGTCTTCACTCCGGCAGCTTCGACTGTCTCAGCAACTACAAGCCGTCCGTCAACCTCCTGCACGATCTTTGCACCTTCTGATCCAGCCATGTTGCTCATGTCGTCTGGTAGCTGTCTGGCGAACTCGTCCACATGGAACAAGAACTGCTGCGACACTGGGACATCTGTTCCGTATTGGATGGGTAGGTTCTCGAAGTCCAGACCGAGTAGGTCTCTGACTTTCTTGCCACCATGAGCAGATACGAAAGCCCCGGCTTCCTCGATTGCGACCCGCCGAGTAGCTGTGAGTTCGTCGAGCTTCGCAGTCTGCTCTGGAGACATGACTCCTCGGCCTTGACCAACGCCGGCAAGCCTTAACTTGTTGAGCTCGGCGAGTGCCTGTGGGTCGTCAACTACTTCCATCTGGGATCTCATGAGCAGGTAGTTTAGTTCTGCTCTCGACGGTAGTTCATTGAGAGTCTGCGTGAGAGCTAGATGCTCCGACCGCCGGACCTGCAACTTGAGGTAGTTCTGGATCGCATACATTCCTCTCCAGGTCTCAGCTTGTTCTGGAGTGTACTCGAGAGCGTCTTCAATATAGGTGCCCTGTTCCATATGTGGAATCACCTGATCGAGCATATCGACTTCGCTCTTCAGTACTGCACGAGCTTCGTATTTGGTGGACGCTGCTTCTCGAGTCGCTTGCAGTGTTCCTGGGTCTCCACCAGGAGTGCCGAGTAGCTCCCGATTTGCGACAGCCATAGCGTCGGCCCCTTGTGTCCTGTCCTTGTACCGACCGAGACCTTTGGCAAGTCCATCTAGTTGGTTGGTCGTGAGACCAGCGTTGCCCACGGCCTCGCCGCCATACCCTTGACCCAGACGGTACAGCCAGTACTGAGCCCTCTTCTGTAGTTCTGGAGGTGGTGCGGGATTCATCTCACGCCAGATCTGAGCAGCCTGATCTCGTGGGACAATAGCACGGCCCTCACGATTCACCCCGCTGGGAGCTGTGGGCATATCACCAGCGAAGAAACCCGTATCTGGGTCGAACGCACCGAGACTTTCCGCTATCTCGTCCACGACCTCGGGACCATAGGCACTCTCTGGAGTGATTGAGAAGTCTGAGTCTCCTATTCGCTCCTGACGGAACTCCGAAAAACCGCCCCCACTAGGTTGAAGATGATCCGCTACCCTGATCTCCCCAGCGTAAGTCCCCACATCAAGATCCATGCCTTCTACCCACTCTTCTGGATCAATCTGGTGTATCTCAAAGTACACCGACCCACCCGCTGCTTCTTTCTTTCTGTAGGGTATCTTGCGTTCGATGAGTCTCTTCTCGACAAGATCGACATTCCCAGATAGTCCCCCCTGATCTTCCCAGGCAGACTTTCTGACTTCTAACCACTTGTCCTCCACCTTCTCAAACTCTCGTGTGCCGTATTCGGGGAGAGTACCACTTTCCTCGAGTGCATTCTGAAGCTGCACCAGCAGGGGCTGCGGGGTCGAACCGGTCGGGCCGTTAAGGTCCTCCATCAGCTCCTCGAGTACGGCGATCTCCTGTGGCTCCAGTGAGATCTGATCGTTCTGCCTCATCCAGTCCGAGATCACCTGCGGCACACCACCCTGGTTCAAGACTCGAGCGGAAGCGGTGTCGTCGAGGAGGTCCACCACCGGGGCGTACAGCCCTTCGATATTCTCCCTGATCCTCGAGATCATTGCCTGGAACTGCTCGGCTCTCGGCAGCTGTGAGAGCTCCACGGCGGCGGTGTCTAGCAGGGCGATCAGCTCTTGTGCGTCAGCTCCTGGGCCAACTATCTCGCCGAGCCTCGTCAAGGCTTTCTGTTTGTCCGTTGCTACCAGAAGGACCAGCTCAGAAGAGAGTCGCTCGACCTCCTCGCCGAGCATGGTCGCAGAGGTCGGGTCAAGGACAACTTGCCGCTGCTGAATCAGGGTATTCTGGAGACCTCCACGGAGATCTTGCATGAGCTTCCGACCGACTGGGGATCTGGCACCGAACAGACCTTCGATCACTCCCTGCTTCGCACTCATCTCTCGGACTAGATGGACAATGAACTTTCGCTCGTAGTGCATCGACTCAGCGATCTCTCGAAGTTCTCCGTCTGGAAGGAACGCACCTTCGGCGAGCCTTGCGATCAATCCTTCGGTAGACCTCCTCGAGCCAACTGCGGACCTGGCAGCGGCCTCTGCCCTGATTAGTATCTCTGGAGCTACGACACCCAGGTCCTCGAGGATCGTCGGGTCAACAGAATCGAAAGCCGCCTGGGCCGCTCCAATGATATCATCGGCAACTGGCCCCTCGATAAACGCTGTCCGATGTATGGCTGCGTAGAGCTTTGCGTCTCCTACCTTCGGTGCTTGTTGAGTGACGATCTCCTGAGTCATCATGAAGACTTCCCTGGTGGCAACATCGTCCATGTCTCCGATTTGTTTCCACCAGTGCTTCAAGATCTGTGTTTTCTTTGGTCCCTGTGTTCCAACTCTTTCGCCGGCTGCGGCCCAACCTGCTGGAGTCAGGTCGCCCCCTTTGAGGAACTCGTCAACGATACTCACCTCGAGAAAGGATCGAACCATATCCTGTTGGTTTCTCGAGTAGAGATCTCCTCCAGCGTCGAGAGCAGTTTGGATATCACCTAATCTGGCGAGGGCTCTCTTTTGAACTCCGGTCGCTTGTCGCACATACTCGACCTGCATAATTACATCATTGACTGCGGACTCGACTGGAATCAGATCTCGGTCGATACCAGCAAGTGCAGCAGCGGCGGCGGCTCGTTTGTTCTTGGCGATCTCCAGCTGGCTTGTACGGAAAGCATCGAGCAACTCTTGAGACTCACCGAACACGCCGGCCATGTCGTTGTAGAGAACTTTAGCCTCTCCAAGTAAGGCATTCGAGATCTCTTGCTCTGGTAGAATCTGTCCCCAACCGTCTGGTAGCGGATTGTTCGGCTGGAGCAGCTGGGAGGTCGCCTCGTCGGCACTATTGAGTGCGGCCTGGATCTCATCTCGAAGGGCGACGAGTTCGTCAACGCTCTTGAGGACAGTCTCGGTTGCTTCACCAAGGATGGCAGCAGGGTTCTGCGACAGCTCGGTGATAGTCTGAGATAGTTCTCGAGCTCGCTGATATAGTCGGATTGTCTTCTGGTTTGAATCAATGAGTGCTGTCTTCATCTCGTCAATGCCGGCGAACATTAGTAGTCGCCCCTCCTCGGTCGGGAGGATCCGCTCGAGACCTTCAGAGAACTGTGCGAAGGTGGCCTCGACCTGGAGATGCACATCAGTCAGGGTTGTTCCTGTCTCCCATCTCGATCCTAAAAGGTCCGTCAAGTCAGCTTCCAGTTTCACGATAAGCGACTGAGCCTCGTCGAGCTGGGCTCCTGGGATCTGTGAGATAGCACTCGTCAATCTGTTGGTAGTTGACTGGCTCAACTTCTCGAGGATTCCTTTAAGTCTTTCCGGTTGCCCCACCAGGCTGCGGACCAACCCCCCCCACTTGAGCTTCTCTGCGAAGACTTCCCTCACCACCTCGTGGGGGTCGAGCTTCTTGGAGATGTCTACGATCAGGTTCAGGACAGATGATCCTTCATTCGCATACAGGTTCAGGACGGAGTTCCTGGTCGCCCGGAGCGGACTGTAGTGATAACCAGGCATCGAAACAGACGGCTGCATCATCTCGTTCAGCATTTCCTGGAACCGATGTCCGTCATCACCGAGCTCTCGGCGGATCGTCTGCTTCATCTTTTCGATTGCAGATCTCTGAGCCCTTCCTGCTGGAAGCTGCGGACCAGCTGCGTAGACGGGCAAGCGGAACATGGACATTCCAGAACGGTGAGCGTGTTCTTTAGCCTCTCGCATCGAGGAGATGATCCGGCTTTTGAGTTCCACCCTGTCTGATAGATTGGGAATCGACGGGTCCGGCGGGAGGTCGTGAGACTTTCTCCAGTTGTTGTACCACTCGTGGATTTCTGGGTGCCGTGCATACTGCGTTACCAGCTCGTCAGTGAGGTCTGCCATCTCGTCGAACTTCTCTGCGAGCTCCAACTCGAGTAGCTCCTGGAGCTTGTTCGACACTGCGGCCTCGTTGACTCCTCTGGTTATTATCACAGACCTGCCGGCAACCCGTTCGAGAGCTGCACCCGGCAAGGAGGAGAGGGCCATCTCAAGCAGCTGCTCTTCCATCCTGGCAGTCACAACACTGTTGTCTGTGAGTCTTCTCGAATCGAGGATGGTCTCGACCAGGTCCTCGGCGATCTCTTGCAAGGTTTGCTCCAGCTGGGGAGCTTTCTGGAGAAGCTTGTTCTTTATCTGGTTACCGGCATCTGTCGCATCGTCCAGGGCATTCATGAGGATCGCCAGCTTGCCCGAATCCTGGCCGGCAGTAGCTGGCAGGTTGATCCATGAAGACTCACCTGGTATTCGCTTCAGCAACTCGATGGGAGAAAGACTTCCGAGGTCCACATCCGGCAAGAGGACTGCGATTCTTTCCTTTAGTATTGATCGGACGGCGGCACCAACAGCTGCGGCTGGGTCGAGATCTGGGATGCTGAGAGCTTCACCTTCGATCCTGAGCCAGTCGAGGTCGGCAAGACTGCTCTCGATGGCGGTGAAGAGTTTCTCCTCTGCTGCAAGGAATCCCCGCTCTGTTGTCATGAGGGAATCGGTCCAGTCCTTCAGGGTCCCGAGCGTCTGTTGCAAGTCGTTCTGCACCGCCTCGAAGAAACCTGTACGACCGGATCCGCTTGCTAGTAGTGGCACCAGATCCTCGTTGACCTCTATCCACCGAGCTGCGTCATCGAGGCGACCGGTCTGTATGTAGTTTCTGAACTGGTCGAGACCAGGGATCAACACCTGCAAGTTGTCCTCGTTCAATAGCTCAGTGTAATCGGACTGCTTCAGGAGAATGTCGAGCATCTCCTGGGACTCTCTGGAACCTGGACCATAGAGTTTCCTCAACACCTCGCCGATCTGCCCTGGATGCACAGCGATCTGCTCGATCATCTTGGCGACAAACATCCGCTCGATCTGAGTGCGTTTCCCCTGGAACAATCGGTTATAGACAAGCGAGTACAGATTCTTGTCTACCTTCAATCCGAGTCGGTCGGCCTCTTCCTTTGTGATCGTTCGAGCTCTGGCGAACACATCCTCGCCGGCGACCCTGGCGATCTCGTTACCTGTGGAGAGTTGCACATTCTTGACAGACGACCAGTTTGAGTATTGAACCGGGAGGTAGTAGTCCATGAACTGGATATGAACACCTGCGTCAACTGCTGCGTCGTACTGCTCTGCGAACACTTCATGCACACTACGGGCGATCCGCTCGAGCTCGGTGATCTCCTCGCCGCTTCTACCTACAAGACGGGGATCGTCTCCGATTTTCGGGATCACGGTCTCGGTGTATCCGAGAGGTGTGATGCTTGCTTCGATCCTGGCAGCTTCTGCCATCCCCTCTGGAGTGTTAGTTTCACGGAGTACTTCGATCCGTTTTCTTGCAGTCGCCTCGCTGAAGAACCGGTGCCCCTCTTCGATGTGTTTGAAGGCCAGGTCTTGCTCGGCAAGGATTGTATCTACCAGGACTTCGTGCAGGTCTTCCGGCAGTGGAGATTCCTTACCGTCGATCTTCCAGGTGAGGATCTCTTGTGCCCGCTCCTCCGACTTTGACTGCGAGTTCTTCAGGTTTGTATCTCTGTTCTTGAGTAGCGAGTTCAGGATTCCGCTTCTCCGACCGTTGACCCCGAAGGCCCTCGAGATGGAGTGGGCACCCTTCCTCGCACGAGCGGCGATCCCTTCGGCAGCATACGAGACAGCCTTCCTGATCGGCTGCGGGGTAAAGGTCGCAGCAACACCGAGTGCCTTGACGATTCCCTCCTCGACCTTGAGTGCGAACCCGTCGAGCCACTGGGCTTCCGCTATCACGAAACCTTTGTCTGTGAATGGAATACGCAGCTGCAATCCGCCTGGGTCGATCAGCTTCTTGATGCCTCCGCTGGAGGTGAGGAACTTAGTGATCGCCTCTTCGGTGAGGACTTCACCCTCCATTCTGAGGAAGTGCCGGAGGATATCCCCCGTGATCTCTCCAGTAGGGTCCCCACCTAAAGCCGAGAGCCATCGCCTCAACTCCTGTGAACCACCACCCGACTCCTCTAGCAACTTCCTCAGAGTTCTTGGATCATTGTGTCTGGCAAGCATCGATAAGACCGATTGGACTTCCTGGTTGACTCCATCCTCGAGAGACATTCTGGCAAGCCCAACCTCGAGAGATCCCATACCCTCGGCGATATCGTCCACCGAGACGGTCGGGTCAAGGCTCCTCTTCACGGCATCCTCAAGAGCTCGAGCTCGGCGTTGCGTCTCACTCGATCCGAGTATGAACGCCTCGCCCCTCTGAAGCTTCTCGAGACCCTCTTCGACTATCTTGCTCGAGATCTTACCGAGCTCATCCATCGGCTTTATTGTGGTCGCACCCATGACCGCCTTGCCTCGAAGCGGAACCTTTGTCGCTATCCCTCGAGCTAGCTTCGCTGCCTGTGGAGATCCGAGCGAGATGAAGTTGATCGGGTCCAGGACCACATCCATCACAAAGCCAAGCGACTCTCGACTCCAATAAGCGAAACCGTCTTCGCCTTCCCACCCGAGGTTCTCGAGGACATCTCCAAAGATCTCCTTGTCCTTCAGGGTGAATCCTCGGTACGCCTCGACGAACGGGTTAGTCTCCTCGGTCTTCCCCTGGTAGAGGTTGACCAGGGCATTGGACGCACCGGCTACCGCAAAGTTGAAAGCACCGAACACCTCTAGGAGCTTTATCCAACCAGACGGCTCGGTGTGTTCTCGTGGGATGAAGGTAGTCTTGTCACCCTGACGCAGTGCTACATTACGACGAAGCCCACCAAGTTTCTGAAGCTCTTCCTGGGTGAGACCAGCTTGACCAGGTCCGAACGGTTGGCGAGGACCGACGATTCCAGAGTCAAGGAAGTCCTGCCGCAGGAGTGGGTTTCCGATCTGACCCTGCACGAACTTCTGAGTCAGAAGACCCGAGTCCTGAAGTTTCAGCAGTGTCCTCATGTATGGGTCCACCTGCTTGGTGGGGAGTTGCAGACTGGCCGGGTTCACTTGGCCCGGATAGTTCTCTTCATCAGGCCGGTAGATCCCGGTCAGTCCAGTAGGCATCTAATACCCCTGCGGTACTGGTGGACTTCCAACTGACAATGGCGATTGTCCCGCTTGTGCCATCTGAGCTTGCATCATTAGTAGCTGAAGCATCAGTTCAGGCGGCAACCCTTGAGGTGGTCCTTGTGGGGCATTCTGTGGCGGTGCCATCTCTGAATACCGTGGGTCGGGTTGGCTTCCAACTGACAGTGGCGATTGGCCCGCTTGTGCCATCTGGGCTTGCATCATTATTAGCTCAAGCATCTGCTCGGGCGGCAACTGCGGAGACTGTGGTGTCATCGTTGAGCCACCCGGATGCCGATCTCCGGCGGGAGGAATCGGAGGTGAACCTTGCATCATCATCTCCTGGGTAGGAGCTTGTTGAAGTGCCATCTCCTGGATGAGCTGAAGTGCCTCTGGGTACCCGCCGGCGTACTGACCATAAGGACCAAGTTGTGCGGGATCGCTAACCGGTGGCTGGATTTCTGAAGGGTATGGTGCCGGCGAATCCATAGTGAATGGAGGTGCTTGGCTAACTCCGAGGAACTGCATTAGTGGATCGTATTCTCGCTGCTCTGGTTCTGGCTCCGGTGGCGGCAACATAAGTTCGGGTCGGGGCGGACCCTCATCGAAAGAGTCCCCTGTCAGACCTTTGTCGGAGAGGTCCCAGGGCTTTGGCCATCCGGGGGGGCCGGGGGGGCCGAGACGGGGATCTTCTTCCGGACCTTGCATTGGATCATACCAGCCACCTGGTTGCTCTTCTGGGCCGAACGGTTCTGTAGTCTCCCTGAGTCGTCGTTGATTCATTACATATTGGATATCGGAATCGTGTTTGTTAGAGTCATGGCGAAGGGCCGCTGCCCCCGGACCCGCTGGATTCATCTCACGAAGCTCATCATGGTTCTTCTTCTGGACGGCAAGGGCATCTTTCATATACGAATCGTAGAGATCGTACTCGAGCCTCTCCTTCGCTTCCTTGATCTCCTTCTTCACGGTAGGGGTCTGGTTAGGTTCTCTTTCAAGAGCCTCGATTTCTTTCAGGATCTCGGCTTTCCTCTCCTCTTTGACCAAGGGGTCGCCGGCGTGTGCTATACGATCTAGCATCTCTAGTGGAAGCGAGACGGTCTCTCGAGAAAGTGCTCCTCCAGCGATTTTCCCCACCGCCTTCACACCGGAGTAAAGACCGAGGAGTCCCCTGTCCATCTCACTGAAGTGTTCGTCAGCGGCAGCTAGAGCAAGCTTTTCTTTTTCGGAGTCATCATCAGTGAATAAATCTATCAACCCCTTCGTTGCTGGTCCTGTTAGCTTCGCTCCGACATCACCAGCGAGAAGGCCAGTACCAACAGATTTCCCAACACCTGGCGGTACTTTATTCCAAAGCCACTTGCCACCTTCAAAGATTGGTTTTCCAAACTTGTAAGCAGCGTAACCTCCTGGGATTCCGTAGGTCTCGGCAACACCCCCAGCCTTCTCCCAGAACCCAGGCTCTGGGGGGGGTTGTGCTTCCTCGATCTCCCCCAAGACGGCAGGTGCTCCTCGCTCGTTGATGTCGTCGAGGAGCTCGAGGCGGTCCCTTGCGGGTAGATCCTCCAACATTGTGATGGTTTCTGGATGGAGACCATGATCCGGGGTCCTCTTGATTATTTCCTCAACCGAACCACCTACTCTTTGCCGGAGCCCAGCTCCCATGACATCTGACATCCCTCTCGACGATTTGCCGATCTTCTCGAAAGCGTCTCTGTATTCAGGATGTCTTCCCTTGAGAAAGGACAAGTCGATCTCTTTGTGGTTCATCCCATTGTTGAGTTCTCGGACGACGAGACTTTGTACAAGTGCCTCGGCAGACAGCTGACTGTACTTGTCATCGTAAAGACCGAGAGATTCTCCGACCGTTGTCCGCAGCTCGGCCTCGATGTCTGCGATTACAGAGCGGTCCAGATCCTTGTAACCACTCAAGTGTTCGATGAACCGATCAACTCTTCTGTTCGCACTTGACCACTCTCGACTCCAGGTGTCTTTCTCCAGTCCACCAGTACCTGTCTCGAATGCACCCGTTGTAACTAATGATTGAGCGTGGGGATATTCAGCGAGGAGGGTCGGGTCCCACGGACTATCGAAAGCCCTGGTCATCCCTTCGGCTCTTGCCACGATGTCGCTGTATCCTTTGAGACCTTTTGCCTGTTGGATATCCCGAATCGTTTCTTGACCGGGCAGATCTCGCTCGGCAGCAGTCCTCTGTTGATCGAGTTGACCTCTCAGCAACTCGATCTGTATTTGTTGATATTCTCGGTCAGATTTCCGGTCTTCTCGTTGAGCCATGTGCTGCATCAAAAGCATCAATGCTTGAAGACTGCTGTCCGCTGCGGCACCGGTTGCGGTCTGAGCTTTTGCGTACTGACCAAGGGTCGCCATTAGATCAACCCTCCAGCTGCCATCTGCATCGTCGGCATCATCGCCTGGGAGTATCCGAGAGTGTTCGCTGTTCTGTTCTGCAACTGAGACATCGGAGACTGCATCGCTATCAGTCCTTTCAGATCATCTTGAGCGAAGTCCTGTTGCCGCCCCTGACCCTGTTGCAAGAAGTCGTGCTGGGCCGACCCTGGCATGAATCCGTACTGGGCCAGGTTCCTCTTTGCATCGAAAGCTCGACGACGACCCACAGCACCGATCTGTTCCTGACCGAGCTTCAACATCTCTCGAGGGTCATAGTCCTGCTGCGTGACATTTCGCATCGCCATCGCCATGAGGGGATCGTTGCCGAACTGGTTCCGCAGTTGGTCCTGGAAACCCCACTGAGTCTGCTGCATATTCGCCTGGAGGTCCGCTTCCGAGGAACCCGACAGGTACGAAAGTCCGCCACCGATCAGTGCTGCTGTTACCGGGTCAATCATTACCCTACTGTCCTTCCAGCTGCCCCATAGACATTACCGAGGTACTGAGAGGCACCCAGGGCACCCTGTCGCCTCGACTGAGCTCCTGCGGCTCCCAACTGCATACCGAGACCAGCACGAGCCTGACCGGCCCCACCGAAGTTCATAAGGCCCTGTAGGTCCTGCTGGAGATTCCCGCTCGCCGGCCCACCGAGACCTCTACCGAGCTGGCGATTCTGCTCACCGTACATCCCCTGCATCTGTTGCCCGGAGAATGGGTCATTACTCATCAGCCTTGCCAGCATGGTGCGAGCCTGGATCTGCTGTGGGTCGATTCCCCCCTGGCCTGGTCCGCCGGAGAGGATTGTACCAGGAGCGAGGATCCTGTCGTAGAAACTCTGTCCGCCGGTCATGTTACCTGGCATCCCAGTCGGCTGGTTTCGGCCAACCACCCTGGCGTTATCGCTCTGCCCGACGAGTTCGCCTCGACCCAGAAGTCCCATCAAGGATCTCTGTGTCGTATCGACCGACCTCTGATAGGCGGCTTGCTGGTTCTTGATCTTCTCCTTGTTTGAGAAGTAGTCACCGATTGCGGATCCTATCCCCATCCCTACCGAAGCTTCGCCCCAGCCTGAGAAGTCATTGAAGTAGTTCGATAGATAGTCCCAGGGACTGGACCCTGCCTGGGAGCCAACAAAAGTGTTGGGGAAGTTGAAGTCTGCGTTAGCCATATCTATGCCACCGTCCACTGAAAGGCTTTTGAGGTTCCGGTCCATGTTGCTGTCGGAGATCCTCCACTCGACATTCGCTCAACATACAACTCAAAAGTCCTGGTAGTCGTTGCTGTATTTGGGACGATGGTTTGATAGAACAACGGTGTATTTAGAGTTCCCAGAGAGCTCGGGACGATAACCTCCAGTAGTACAGGTGACCCACTGGTTGTTTCGTACCATCGGATTTCTTGAGTCAGTGAAGTACTGAAACTCTGGAGGTATCCTTGAGGCATAATGAAGAATGGTTTCGCTGCGACTGGCACGACCGACAGTGCAGAAAATGAAACTCCAATACCGGTCGAGATGATAGTGATCGGAGAGGTCTCTGTCGAGGTTCCGATACTCACGGGTGTAACGGCCAGAGCGTTTACCTGACCCTCGAGGGTCGTGATCTCACCGGTCAAGGTGCTATTCACAGTGGAGAGTTGACTGTTGAAAGATGAGCTCAACCCTAAATCACGCCGGCGGATATCGTCGTAGATCTGACGACCCTCCGGTGCGTTCGGCCCAACCCTGTGGTAGATTCTCGGATCACTCATTTCCGTCTCCTTGGTCCTCGTATACGATACCTGATGATGGCCCTCTGGTACTCCATTGATTTTCCACGGGTTCGGCCCTCGAGGATCTCGTATCGCAGACGGCGACCTCGTCTTCGCATCGAGTAGCTGAGATCAGGAACTAACGAACTGAGGGCATACTCGCTAGCTCCCCTGGAATAAGTCGGGGTGGACTCATCGTCAAACCAGACCCGGAATACGGAATCGTTGTCAGCAGCGACTACGCCCTGGTCGGGTACGAAAGTCCACCCCGCAAACAGATAGTCGAATCCGACCCCCTGTGGAGAAAACCAGTGGTTCAGATATCGACGGAACTGGGTCCCTACCAGGAGGGTGGCGTGGGTCCCAGAAGTGGAGAAAGAATGCCCAAGTTGAATCTTCGTGTTGGACCCTGAAGTCGTCACACCTCTGATATAGGTGTAGAGCCGGGTCCCGTCCCAGATCGGATCAGTCGTCTCGGTCGAGGTACTTGACGAGTGGAACACAACCAACGCCGGCATACCGATGACGCTGGTGTTCCAGCTGAAGGTACTCGAGAATCCGGCACACTTGCTGTCCACGAGAAGGTACTCAGCTGCTGCGTAGGTGTTGGAGAAGTCAGTCTGCCCAGCTCCAGCGTCACTCTCTTGGTTGATGTTCGATGTCCCCAGCGAGTAGACCGATCCTCGAGATCCCAGTATCGGACGCTGTTGTCCGCCGCCGGAAGAATCCTGACCAGAATCAATCACATCGTGAGGCACTTCCCACTTCGACCATCGACCCAGTCGGTAATCAAAGGTTAGCACTTGGTTCCTGCTACCCTCGCCAGTCGGAGGGATCGACAACCAGATCCGCTGGTCCGGTGCGTCATGCGTCATCTGGGCACCCTCGAGCTGGGCCTGGGTCAAGACCTCGAGCGTCCCCAGGATTGACTGGGAACTCACATCGGAGACCTCGAAGCCGTCAGTGACATACACCACTCGGTCAGGAGAAAGGAAGAACAGGGAGTTACCCGCCGCCGCCGCTGCTCGAGGACTCACGCAACCCTTGCCGATATGCACATTCGCCGGTTGCTCACCAGAGGCAGCTGCGTCATCTCGGGCAGTCCAGATCGATCTTTGCTTCAATACGATCACTCGACCAAACAGCGGGCGGATAACCATGACTCGATCCGAGTTGTCGTTGTTCAGCTGCCAGACATTCGTTGGAGGAGCTGACTGCGGAAGCAGGACCTTGGAGTAGTAGACATATCCTGGATTCGTACCAGCACCGCCGAAGTGCATCACTCGACCACCGATAGCGGAAGTGCTGAAATCGCCTGGAGGGTGGTTGTCGATGCTATCTGTCAGCTGGAGCAACAGCTCGGTTTCTCGCATCTGACTCGTCACGACCATGACCGCTGCCGTCAATGAGTTCATCCAGTAGGTTGGCCTCGGTACTCGCTGCTCCAGGTAGTAGGTGTTGGAACCTTGAGCCTGTCGGTAGACCATGAGGAAATCCCAGTCGGAGTTGGCCTTCGACAGGATCCCGATATTCAGCTTCAGCGTATCATGACCTGAGCTGGTCGTGCCAGTTTCGCCAGTTGGGTTCAGGTTGCTCTCGTCACCTGTGAGTGAGTTGTAGTAGGAGAACCGGTAGGTGTAACTGGTACTCGGAAGAAGCTCCCCACCATCGTCAGCTGAAACCTCACTCAGTAATCCAACCAGGGGACGCTGAAGACCAACACTGTCGGCCCCACCTGGATACACCTTGAATGGTCGCATCCCGTTCCCAGAGACGATCAACCGGTCATTGTACTGGACCGCACTGGTAGCTCCTGTGATACCGTACATAGGAGCTGGATAAAACTGACCCGTGCCAGTTGTGAGGTTGCGGATATACACACCGCCCGGAAGAACGACAGCCGTCTGAATGGTCTGCTCCATGCCGGCCTGAATGTTGAAGTCGTGGACTCCTAGTATTGGCGAGTGAAGCGGGCCAGTCATCGACCCGATACCACCGAACCATCTCCGGCCCTGGACATCTGGGAACAGTGCGTAGACATAATCGCTTCTAGAGTCTCTCCATCTCTGGACAGCATTCTTCCCAGATACTGATGTGGTGGCTACTTCGTTGGTACCGTCGAGTGAGACCAACAAGCCGTTAGGGTAAACATTACCACCTGGTGCAACATCGACCGCTTTCACTTCTGCATCATTCGACGGGAAAGTCTCGAGTCCCGAGTAACCCCGGACATCTGTCAGCTGGTGGTAGATCGTTCGAGTGTCTCCATCATACCCACCAAGATTCGAGTCAAGACTGGCGACACCGTGAACATACGCACTGGTCTGATCTGTACTGTCCTGAGCCCAGGTGGCACCGGACTTGGAGAACAACCGGAGAGTGCTGGCGGTGGTTGTGCCGTACCCTTCAGGGGTAGACTGAAGAAAGAATGCGATCCTGGTGGCGGTCCCAAAAGCAATATCTGAAGTCTGGACCGACAGTGCAGCTGCTCTTGCCTCTGGGTTCGCACGGTTGTCGAACATAACTACCGAGATGTTCAGCTTGAAGTTAGTCGCAGGAGTTGAACCCGCCGCAACGGTCACCACAAAGTTGTTGTCTTCGTCGGTGATTATCCACGGGGGAAAGGTGAAGGCTGTATCGCCAGCTGGTGGAGCGTTCACCGTCACACCGAGGATCCAGCCCCAGATCTTCACGCCTTCGAGTGACGAGTTCAGGGCGGTGATGTATCCAGTATTGCCAGGAGTCATGACGATCTCGTTTGACTCAACATAGGCACTTCTTGGGAAGAGCTCGACGGTGCCAGCTGCGGAGTTGGTGTAGCTGGAGTTCCCGAGCGATCCCCAGGTGTAGTCAGTTCCTCGAGGTTGACTCAAGAAGTACACCCTGGTGGGTATGTCCCCCTCGGCATAGGAGAGCCAGCGGGTTTCAGCTTCCGTATCGGTGGTGTCGATCTTGTGGATCTCGACCTGGCCGATGGTCCCATCGAAGTTGTACAGGAGGTTCTCCCTGTTCGACGGATACTCAAAAGCACCGGCGGTCAGGTAGTAGGTCGCAGTTGCATCACGATGCACTTTCTTTGCCGACAAGGCGGAGCTGGTTGTAGCTGTTGCAGAGTCGCTACCGTTCGTGAAATACGACAGCTTGTGCGTGGAGTGTGCTGGGTCCCAACGCCACTCGATGCAGACTGTGTCGGTCTCCTCCAGGGTGGGTAGGTTTACGAGAATGGACCCCGCAGAGGTTGCAGCTGTTCCGGTATCCTCAAGCATCACATCGAGACGGAACCTGAAGTCACCAGCTGCGTACTGCTCGAGTGATATCAACCACCCATCGCTGAGTACTTGCGAAGTGGACTTCCCGGTGGAACCACAGATCGCCCAGAAGACACTCGAGGAGTAGACTTTCTCCTCTTGTAACCTGGCGAGGTTCACCCCCGAGATATATGCACGAACGACAAAGCCGGTATTCGCCAGCGAGGATAGGTCGTCGAGGCAAAAGGCGTTCGCTGCGTATGTTGTCCGAGCGACTGACTTCTGCCCGTCATGGTAGGTTCCCTGCGAAGGGAGTGCGTCAGTCCAGACTCTCGAGGTGGGTCCCCGTCCCCTGATGGACTGCCGACGGAAGTCGATGTTCACGACATCCTCTGCGGCCCAACCGGGTGCAGCTGCTCCGACCCTTGTATCGTAAAGGCCCTGGAAGACCTTTTGCTCTTTCTCCTGGTAGCCCATTACGCTGGCACCAGGGTTGCGACCACCTCTGAAGCGGAGTCGATGGTCGTTTCTATTGGTATTCTTTGATCTTCCGCTCGACCGACTACTCCTGATTGTGGGTTCAATGCCGGCACCCCGATAGCAGGTCCAGGGAAAACGATGAACGGGTAGTCTCCAGAAACGCCGGGAAAGGTCCGGTCGAGATTAACTGCGAGGTTCGGGAAATGAGAAAGAACTCGAGCGACGAAGAATCCCTCTGAGCACACCAGGATCTTGCCGACAAGAGGAGCGGTCGGAGTGGCTCCAGTGGTGACTACATTGGTCGAGTTACTAAAGGCTCCAAGACCAACAACCGTCTCCTTCGTTACTTCCAGACCTTGGGCTCGCAACGCTACCGCTGCGGCACCGCTTGCTAGGGTGAACATCCGATCAGTTCCGCCAGTCCTGAACACATAGTTGTCATTCCAGTTAGTCCAGGCCATCAGGTACTCGAATCGGTGTAGCCGGTGATCCGGTCAGTGGGGAGATATCGACCCGAGCTTCTGTGGTTGCTCCTTCCACTCCGGAGCTGGCGAATCGCTCCAGCGTCTGGCCTCGAGAAGTTCCGCAACCTGGACAAGCCAGTCAAGAACTCCGCCTGAGCAGCTGCCTTCACTCCTTCGTTCTCGAACTCGAACTCGAACGCACGGTACTTCCCGCCGGCAACGATCACCGGGTGGAATCGTTCGGGAATCCCCGTCACCACCTCGAGCTCGTCACCATCGACAGTCGGCAGCTGGACTCTTCTCCAGTACTCGACCTGATACATTCGGTCCTCGTTCGGAGGGGGGTACAGGATCAACTCGATATCGCCGGCACTGTTCACGCCTCGGGTCCACCACTCGTAGGGGTAGGCACCGATCACCAGGAACGGGTCGGGCCACAGTCGCTTTCGCAGGTTTCCAGCTCGAGCTCCGAGGACTCTCGGGTACGCCATGTCCACGACTTCAATGACCGTTTCAACATCGGTAGGCATCGAAACCATGTCTTGGATAATCGTTACGGAAGCTGTCGTGCCACTAGCATCGAGAATCGCCGGGGAAACGGTCAAGACTCCCGTCGATTGAACCCACCCATCGATCTCGTAGATATTGGTCGAGAGCTTGATAAGCCCACTGACATACTCATCAGCGAGTGCCTGGGTGGCAACATTCCCGGTGTTGAGGGTTACTGTCGTCGCACCCTTTGTCCAGGTGGCTGTACCTGTGATGGCACCTCGAGCAGTGAACATCTCGGAACGGCGGTCCCAGGGCCACCTACCAGAAGCATGGATGTCCCTGATGGTATCAGAGACGAAGGTACCTATCTGAGATGCCAGTTCAGTGCTGCTTGCTCCGATTGCGTCTTGTACCCTTGTTTTTGCTTCCCCGAAGTTCACTGTTCTTCTCCTTGGGTGCTGGAGTGACCACAAACTCGACGGTCAGTTCACCTCGGCCCCCTGGTACGATGGCCGGCGGTGCTGGAGGAGATTCGGATTCCAGAATACTCTTATCGGGTTCGCCTCGAAGCAACGAAAGTCTGTACTGATGGCTTCGATCACGCTCCTTGAGTTCTTCGGTCTTATCCACGGTCCTCCATATCATGCGGAAAGTGTA
>Ga0255055_10001047_pt1 | contig 20986 bp, 12 predicted proteins | sample JV7_2_27_MG_FD_188633 | JGI IMG/M metagenome (GOLD analysis project Ga0255055, IMG submission 188633) | Seawater microbial communities from Jervis Inlet, British Columbia, Canada - JV7_2_27 | ecosystem: Environmental > Aquatic > Marine > Inlet | place: Canada: British Columbia | collected...
CTGCCCGACCAGTTGTTGCTCGGGCCCTTCCAGGTTTCATGGTCCTGGAGCCCGGCATATATGTTGTATGGAACAGCATCATCCACTTCGACATCATAGATCTCGCCCAAAGGGATCTGGTAAAAGTGGAATGTCGTCCGGCCTTCGTCATAGGAGACATAAAGACCGCCATCGCTGCCCAGCATCATGTGTTCGGGATCTTCGGGATCGATCCAGAACGTCCGCACATCCCCGAAATTCCTGAGGAAGCGCTTCTTATCCGGCCACTGCGGCCAAGTCTTCCCACCATCCAGCGAATAGTGCATGCTGACGCCGATGATGAACACCTTTTCGGGATCTTTGGGATGGACCGAGATCTCATTGAAAGAGTACGCCGCTTTTCCGCTCACATCCACGCCCGGCTCGTTGACTTTCCTCCAGGAATCTCCTCCGTCATCGGAACGGTAAACCTCTCCACCGATAAGCTTGTCGTATGAATGATCGGTGAACGCGTCAAAACTGCCTTCGGATCTTCCCGCTTTCTCAGGATCGGGATTCAGGTTCTGGATAACGGAATAGAGGATGTTCGGATCGGCCCGGTGGATATCGATCCCGATCCGGCCTAGATTTCCTTCCGGCAGGCCGCCGGTCAGCTTTTCCCATTCAAGGCCGCCGTTGCGGGTGCGGTAGATGCGGCTTCCTTCTCCTCCAGCTTCGAAATGCCAGGGAAGTCTGACCTTCTCGTAGGCTGCAGCAAACAGAATATCCGGATTCGACCGGTCCATGATCATGTCAACAACTCCGATCTTCTCGTTTAAATAGAGAACCCTGTTCCAGGTCTTGCCGCCGTCTTCGGTTTTAAACACCCCCCGCTCCTCATTCTCCGAGAACAGATGGCCCATAACTGCGGCATAGACGATATCCGGATCTGCAGGATGGATGACGATCTTTCCAATGTGATGTGAATCCTTAAGCCCCATGCACTGGAAGGTCTCTCCCACATCCGTGGATCTGTAGATGCCGTTTCCGGAATAGCTCGACCGGGCATAGGAGTCTTCGCCTGTTCCCACCCAGACCACATTGGGATCAGAAGGGGCAACTTCGACCGATCCGATGGCGTTCACTCCGTAGTCATCGAAGATCGGGAAAAAAGTTGTGCCGTTGTTGATGGTTTTCCACACCCCGCCGTTGCGGGCTGCGGCATAGAAGGTGTACTTGTGCTCAGGTCCTGGATTTTCAGGAACCGCGATATCCCCGATCCAGGCCCCCGCCCTGAAAGGGCCCAGATTTCTGTAAACAAGGTCCTTGAACAAGGAGGGATCCAACATCTCTGCGGCATGAATGAACGGGAATATGCTGAGTAGTATAAAAATGAAGCTGAAACTCCAAAGCAAATATTTCGATCGTTTCGATGTGTGTATTCTCAAGATAACTCCTCCCTTGAAAGAAGATGAGTTCTAAATGACGCCGTGCTCACGACCTTCCCATTGTAGAGAAGGCTCTTTGGATTGGCAAATAATAAAGCAAGTGATCAAAAAGTGCTATTCAATTCCGTTTAACTACCTGATCCCGCTGTTCCGCCGTATCTTTTGATCAGGGCGATGAGCTCTTGATTGTTTTCATTTTCTGCAGAATGGAACATGCTATGTGAGAGAAGACGGTATTATAGAAAATTCCTGTCAGGCTGTTTTTTCAGAAAAGACAGCTCTTTTTAAAAACCTAATGAAAACAAGGACTCCCAGCACAAATCCAAAAACGAAAAGCAGCCAGGGATACGGTCCAGGATGCTGAAAAGCCCTGATTTTTTTCAGATCTATCATAAAAGTGACCAGGATGGTGGAAGCCGACAGGAACACGACAGCCCACTCCGGCCAGGTCGGCCAAAAACGATGTCCCCGGGAATGATAATACAACAAGAGGAAAGAAACGGTGATGAACAAAAGCGAGACCAGAACAGGTGCCAGAACAGGGGAAACCCATGGGATCGGAATGAGGAAGAGGAGATCCCAGGTGAGAATGGAAGGCGGCCAGCCGAGGAAGACCTTCAGCCAGACATAATAGAAGAGATCCCAAATCCCGAAATTGAAAAAGAAAAAAGCTCCGAATTCTTCCCGTGTCCTGGCTGCCAGAACAGCAACAGAGATAAGCATCAAAATGGTTGCGGCTTCCCGGACGATCTCAATGGGAACATGGACCGGGGACAAGATCTCCAAAGGAAAAACAAATCCATTAGGATAGTATAGAGCCCTCAGGTAAACCACAACTATGGACTCTACGCAGGCAAAGGCTATTCCGAAAAGGGTCAGCCAAAGGATTTTTTTGACCATGACATAAAGAAATATAATGATATTCCTTCCAACAATCAAATCCAATCAAGTCCATTCTTTTTCTGAATATTGCAGAGAAATACAAGGCAGATCGCCTTTTTTACTCTCCACAGTAAAATTCATCTGAGAATTCCTGTTAAAAAATGAAGAAAAAAACTGTTGCCAAACGAAATGTTTTTTTATATAGTGCTTTCAATTCGGGCAGATACAAAAAATTTTGAGGAGGGAAAATGAAAAAAACTATTTTGATTTTTATTTTAGTGCTTTTCTGTATCCCGATGGTTTTTGGAGCTATCGTCACCAACAATAACCAGAGTGCATTGTTTATCCGTTTTCCTGCCCGTCATGCCTCAACGGATATCGATGCGGTCTACTACAATCCAGCTGGGACGACCAAGCTCGCCGACGGCTTCCATCTCGCCCTGCACAATCAATCACTTTTCCAGGAAAAGACCGTGACCAACATGCTGCCGTTCTTGAATGCGGACACCTATATCGGCGATGTGAAAGCTCCTATCTTTCCAAGTTTATTTGTCGTCTACAAAAAGGGCAACCTCGCCATTTCTTTCGGTTTCGGACCGAATGCGGGCGGAGGTTCGGCTGATTTTACCACCGGCCTGCCCTCTTTTGAGGAGAGCTTTGCCTTATTTGTCCCTGTTATGAATCTTCTTTTTTGGCCCCTGCCAACTACTCAGTACGACGTGGACATCGCCTTCAAGGGAACGTCTGTATACTATGGCTTCCAATTGAACGCCGCCTACGCCTTCCATGATATGATCACTGTCGCGGTCGGCGGACGCTTCATCTATGCGGCCAACACCTATGAAGGATCCATATCCAATGTTCAGTTCAACACCTGGCATCCTTTAATCAATCCAACAGCAGATCTCATGTCAGCAGTTACATTATTTGGAGCACTCTTTCCACCTCTTGCCCCGGCATTTGCGGATATGGACGTCGATGCGAAAGAAGTGGGAACAGCTTTCACGCCTATATTCAGCATGAATTTCAATCCCGTCGAAGGCTTGAATATCGGTGTCCGGTACGAGCTCAACACCAACCTGGAACTGGAAACCCAGACGACTATAGACGACGTTGGCATGTTCCCGGATGGATTCACCTTCAGAAGCGACATTCCTGCTATACTCGCCCTCGGTATGGAGTATGATATCGTTCCCGAACTCAAAGCCGCCGTGTCTTTCACCACCTACTTCGATAAGAACGCTAATTGGGAAGGCCGGGAAGCCTTCGTCAATTCCAACACCTATGACCTCGCTTTTGCCCTGCAGTATGCCTTCTCTGAAAAGATCGCCATCAGCGCCGGGTATTTGATGACCAAAGTCGATGTCGCAGACGGTTATCAGGTGGACTTGAGCCATGAACTTTCAAGCAGCACCATCGGTTTTGGCGGCCGTTTCACCGCCAGCGACAATCTCAGCATCGATGTCGGAGGGATTGTTGTCAGCTACACCGATGCGGATGTCATGCTCGATTACGATATATTCGGCCCATGGATGGAATCTTATGGACGCTCCTCATGGGGATTCACCATCGGCATTAACTATCACAAGTAAAATATACGCATCAAAAAGGGGCTCCTCCCATTAAGGAGGAGCCCTGTCTTTTCTATCGTTGGAAGCACTATTGGATCAAAACCGGTCTGAAGATGCTTTCTTTCAATCACTTTTTTTCGCCAAACCGGATTCTTCATATTAAAATCTTCCCCTGAGCATAGAAGCAGCTGGGAGGACAGCTGACGATGACAGGGGACAAAGGGGCATCGTTCTCGATCCTCTTCAAATTGGACTGATTATTTTTTCTCTTGATCCAAAAGATAAGGCCAATCGAGGCGTAAATAAACTTGACAACCTAAGAAACACACCCGCACATCTCTTTCAAATCACCCCATACAGACTCTGGAATAAAAAAATCCAAGAAAAAAAGGCATAAAAATTGCACTTATACATAGATAAATGGAGTGATTCAGTGGAAAACACGCAGATATTGCATCTCCTCCTCCTCGACCTTTGTGCCTTTGCTGTAACCCAGGTTCCAGAAAACAAGAAACAGGAAGCCATGAAATCCTACAACGAAGCCTGTCTATTGGCAGAAACAGTCTCTGTCCCCCATCTTCGGACCTACCGCGATTTCATTAAAAGAATATCCTATAATTGACAGGACCGCGACAAAGGTTCGCAAATGAGAAACAGCCCGTCATTATTATGAGAAGAGGGAACAGGAAATAAATTTCTTCTTATATAAAATAATAAATCCCAAGACGCCCTCCTCGTCTTTTTGTAAGATAAGTATTCCTGGATTGACGGTCAGTACAGTAAGGGATGGTTGAGATTTCAAGGGAGCAAGATCAACATCAAGCTATATAAATAAGTTGATATATTAAAAATGGATAGGAAGAGCCTGTCTACTGTTAAAAGCTGATCTTGACTGTCGTTCCTTTCCAGCGTTCAAAAATAACAGTTCCATCAAGCTGTTTCACAAGGTCGATGACGAGCCGGAGTCCGAGAGTTTTAGGGTCCTTCACATTTATTCCTTTTGGCAGGCCTACGCCGTTATCCGCTATTATCAAAGACCGTTTTCCATTATTCAATAGCTTGAATTGGACTTGGATCTTTCCTTTTGTTCCCTCTGGAAAAGCATATTTACAGGCATTCGATATGAGTTCATTGATGATCAGGCCGCAAGGAATAGCAGAATTGATATCCAACTGAATAACTTCCAGGTTCGTTATGAACTGGATATTTTTTTTTGTAAGCCAGTATGTTTGCAGTAAATGTGTTCCCAATTCTTTAATGTAACCAGAGAAATCCACTTTTGCGAAATCCTTCGAAAGATACAGTTTCTCATGTATGATGGCCATTGATTTGATTCTTGTTTTATAAGTTCTGAACGATTCGAGTATTTCTTTATTTTTGATCTTGGCTGATTGAAGACTAAGAAGACTGGACAATATCTGCATGTTGTTTTTAACCCGGTGATGGATTTCTTTCAGAAGAATCTCTTTTTCTTCAAGACTCTTCTGAATATTGTCCTCTGCCTGTTTTTGTTCGATGGCCATGGCGATCTGTGTAGAGACGAACAACAGAATTTGTTTTTCCTTCTCCGTGTATCGAGTGTCTTTTTTATAGCTCTGCACGGCCAGGACGCCAATGATTCCTTTCTGTGTGACAAGCGGAACTCCTATCCAATCAATTGAAGGCATTCCTATGGATTCAACCTTCCCTTTCTTTAAAAGATCATTAAATACCTTTGGTGTCGCCAGGAGCGGCTTCTTTGTGCGGATCACGTAGTCAGTTAATCCTTTTCCTAACTTTTTCTGTGAAGGTTTCTCATCATATTCATCAATAAAATAAGGAAAGTCGATCATCTTTGAAGAATCGTCATAACTCGCAATATAAATATTCTTGGCATCCATTAATGTGTCGATGATGCTATGGATAGCACAAAAAAGATCAGCAATATTTTTCGTTGAAATCATGGTAGTAGCAATTTTAAACATTGCTCTTTCCAGCTGTTCTCCTAGTTTTCGTTCAGAAATGTCTTTAAAATTTTCAACAATTCCAAGCAATCGGCCTTCACGGCTTTTCCAGGGAGTTACAGTCTTAATACAATTGATCAAGGAACCGTCTTTTCGTTTCTTCACAACCTCTGACTCAATATCAACGATTTTACTTCTGGCTTGAACTACAGGACAATCAGGAGTATTGCAAAAAGTCCCAAAAAACGATTCATAACATTTCTTCCCGATAATTTCTTCTTTGTTAAAGCCAGAAAGGGATGAAAAAGCATCATTGATTTTCATGACATTAAAATCTTTGTCAATAAATCGCATCCCATCTTTTGAAGTCTGGAATATTAGCTCGAGTTCGGTTAATAGATCTCTGGTTTTTTTATCTTTTTTTCTATGGCTGATAATCAGACTCACCTGCCTTGAAATATGCTCGATTCGTTCCAGGTCTGATTTCGTAAAAGGCTCTTTTCGTGAGATGTCCATAAGACCGAAGCATTCATTTTCAGAATAAAGAGGGATATTTATCAATGACTTGATCCCCAAAACACCGAGAATCGAGGGAATGAGTCTTTTGATCATCTTGTTCTCGGTAAATTCTTCCATTAATTTCTTTATGGTGTCAGGCGAACTGACGAGCCGTGGTTTCTTATTCTGCACAATTTCCTGATATGGACTTCCTTCATCAAGTGTAATCTGAACTTCAGGTATCTTCATTTTGATAATTTTTTCAATGCGTTCCTTCATCTTCGGTGGAATGTTTAAATTTTTTAGTATCAGTGTTTTCTTATCCGGGCTGAGTAGATAGACTGTCGCACCATAAGAAGAAAATATTCTCTTTGTTTTTTTTGCTAACAGCGAAAAGATTTTTTCAAGGCTTTCACCGCGGTTTGAGACAATATTCAGTGAATTTAAAAGGTCAAGATCATGTGTCCGGTTAATAAGTTCTTTTTCGGCCTGTCTGCGATCTGAGACATCCAGAATCTGAACGATGGTTTGAACCTTCCCGGTGTCATTCTTGATGACTGAAGATATTATTTCTACACGCCGTTTTTCCCCGTCTTTCCGGACAATGTTGAATTCGTAGCGCGGGGGAACCTTCTGGCCTCTCTGCCTCCTGACATACCTGCCTTCAACCAGCTTTTTGCTCTCCGCATCCAGGAATTGGCGGAAATCCTGGCCCACAATCTCATCCCCTGTGTACCCAAGTATACGGCACAGTTCATCATTCACATATATGAACTTGAAAGCATCATCGACAATAAAATTCCCGCAAAGAGAACTCTCTACAACGGTCTTATACAACTTCTCGCTCTCTGAGTTCCTTCCTAGATCTTTGCCCCCGGCCATTTTTCTATTCTGCCCGGAACTACTCTCTTTCTTCATGAATTTCCCTCAAGTTTGTGGGAGCTGAAAATCCAATTTATTATTTCTACAATCATAAATATATCTAAATAGCGGATATTTGTCACTCTTATTCCAGCCAACGTGTCGTTGCCGGAAAGGATTTTAACATCCTCTATTCCGTGCTCTGGGATACCCAAAGATTATGCTGGTGACAGCAGGGGAGAGGAAATAATATGTTTGCGGGGCTTTGAGATTTCTCAGTCTTTTCAACATGCTCCCTCCTTTAAATAAAAACCGGAGCTGTAAATCAATAAATAGGTAGACTTGTCCACATGTTTTAATACATATTTCAGGGATATCTACTCGATTATTTAAAATTAAGTATGGTGATTCCCTTTGAAAGAGAGAGGCGAGGGTAGACTCGTCCCCTTAAAATGACGAGGGGGATTAAAAACGAGACTATCTGTTAATTAATAACGTTTGTCACCGAATCCGCCACTGCCTCGATTATCATCTCTGCGAGGGCGGGCTTCATTGACTTTGATAGCGCGGCCTTTTAGATCCTTGCCATTCAATTCAGAGATTGCTTTATCTGCTTCTTCTTTGTTCGGCATTTCAACGAAACCGAATCCCTTGGATCTTCCAGAAAATTTGTCTGTGATGATCCTTGCTGATTCAACTTCACCGAATGCTGAAAATTCCTTCTGCAGATCTTCTTCAGTCATTTCCCAGGCAAGATTGCCTACATAGATATTCATCGGAACTCCTATCCTTTCGGGTCATCATAAAGGATAGGAACATTTGATAAGAAATCAAATCTCAATCCTTTACTCCGTAACCCAGGGACAACCCGTGGGAACACAGGTTTATCCCAATAAACCAATAAACCAGGACAAATCCAGATCATACTGGATCCATCCACCTACCAATACGAAATGTATTGAAAAAAACCCGGCAACGTCCTACTCTCCCACTCAGTTCCCCAAGCAGTACCATCGGCACTAAAGAGCTTAACTTCCGTGTTCGGAATGGGAACGGGTGTATCCTCTCCGTTATGGTTGCCGGGATTTTATTCTCTTTTCTTTCGGATCCATGCCTCCATCTTTAACGATCAAGCCATGTTTCCTTACTTTCTGATTATAGCGTTTATTAACGGATCTTTTGCCTTGAATAGACTTTATGGTCAAGCCGCACGGGCTATTAGTACTGGTTAGCTAAATCCGTTACCGGACTTACACTCCCAGCCTATCAACCTTGTAGTCTTCAAGGGCCCTTTAGCCCTCCGAAGAGGAAGGGAAACCTAATCTTGGGGCAAGCTTCCCGCTTATATGCTTTCAGCGGTTATCTCTACCAAACGTAGCTACCCAGCGATGCCCCTGGCGGGACAACTGGTACACTAGAGGTTTGTCCGTCCCGGTCCTTTCGTACTAGGGACAGCCCCCCTCAAGTTTCCTGCGCCTACCGCGGATAGGGACCGAACTGTCTCGCGACGTTCTAAACCCAGCTCACGTACCACTTTAATGGGCGAACAGCCCAACCCTTGGGACCTGCTTCAGCCCCAGGATGTGATGAGCCGACATCGAGGTGCCAAACAGGGTCGTCGATATGAGCTCTTGGACCCTATTAGCCTGTTATCCCCGGCGTACCTTTTATCCGTTGAGCGACGGCCCTTCCATACGGGACCGCCGGATCACTAAGCCCTGGTTTCCCACCTGCTCGACCTGTATGTCTCGCAGTCAAGCTCCCTTATGCCTTTGCACTCTACGGCTGATTTCCAAACAGCCTGAGGGAACCTTAGGGCGCCTCCGTTACTTTTTAGGAGGCGACCGCCCCAGTCAAACTACCCACTTAACACTGTTCCTCACCCGGATAACGGGTGCAGGTTAGAACCTCAGAATAGTAAGAGTGGTATCTCACAGATGACTCCACCCCAACTAGCGTCGGGATTTCAAAGTCTCCCACCTATTCTGCACATAATACACCAAAATCCAATGTTAAGCTGCAGTTAAGGTGCCGGGGTCTTTCCGTCCTGCGGCAGGTAACCGGCATCTTCACCGGTACTACAATTTCGCCGTGTCCCTCTTTGAGACAGCGCCCAAGTCGTTACGCCTTTCGTGCGGGTCGGAACTTACCCGACAAGGAATTTCGCTCAGTTCTGTTACTTGTTGACCTGACATTTGTCAGGCGGGTTGGTCATTTCTGCCAACCTCCCCATGTCGCCATGGGGCTCGGACTGTATCATCACTCGTTTCCGAGTGTCTGGCGTGCAGTCTCTGAGGGGCTATACAAATGATAAAGAAAAACATCATTTGAAGTGAGCTTCCCTGCTGATTGTCCGCACCATTCACATTTTCACTCCCTTACTTATATAGACGAAGGAAGTAGTGTTGGATTCTCGGAGTTCCCAGCATACAGCCAGATTTTACTAAGGCAATTTCATTCACCTTAGGACCGTTATAGTTACGGCCGCCGTTTACCGGGGCTTCAGTTCAGAGCTTCGCCCGAAAGCTAACCCTTCCCCTTAACCTTCCGGCACCGGGCAGGCGTCAGTCCCTATACGTCGTTTTGTTGACTTTGCAGAGACCTGTGTTTTTAGTAAACAGTCGCCTGGGCCATTTCTCTGCGGCCTCTTCGCGCTCACTCAAGTAAATCGAGATCACGCTAATGAGGCACCCCTTATTCCGAAGTTACGGGGTCAATTTGCCGAGTTCCTAAAAGAGGGTTCACACGTTCACCTTAGGATTCTCTCCTCATCTACCTGTGTCGGAATACGGTACGGTCACCTGAAAAACTCCTTAGAGGTTTTTCTCGGCGGCTGGAGTCAGTAAGTTGGAAATCCCGTAGGAAATCTTCCCCGCCGTGCTCAGGGTTAAGAGCTTCCGGATTTTCCTGGAAGCTCCCCCTACCTGGCGGCCACACATTTCCAATCGTGTGTATACCTATCCTTCCGCGTCACCCCATCGTACAAACGCTTTTCAGGCGGTGCAGGAATGTTGACCTGCTGTCCATCGCCTACGTCTTTCGACCTCGGCTTAGGCACCGACTAACCCTGAGTGGACTGGCCTTCCTCAGGAAACCTTAGATATTCGGTGTTCCGGGTTTTTACCGGAATTTCGCTACTCATGCCGGCAGGGTCTCTTCTAATCCGTCCACCCTGACTCGCATCAAGGCTTCAGCCAGATTAGAATGCTCTTCTACCATCCCGAAGGATCCGTAGCTTCGGTAGCAAGCTCTAGCCCCGTTACATTGTCGGCGCAGAGACACTTGACCAGTGAGCTGTTACGCTTTCTTTAAAGGGTGGCTGCTTCTAAGCCAACCTCCTGGTTGTCTGGGCACCTTCACAACCTTACCCACTTAGCTTGCATTTAGGGACCTTAGCTGACGGTCTGGGCTGTTTCCCTTTCGACCATGGGGCTTAGCCCCCATAGTCTTACTCCTGCACTGTGGTTGGTGGAATTCGGAGTTTGGTTGGAGTTGGTACAACTTTCGAAGCCCTAGGCCATCCAGTGCTCTACCTCCACCACCAATCATGCAAGGCTAGCCCTAAAGCTATTTCGAAGAGAACGAGCTATCCCTGAGTTTGATTGGTCTTTCACCCCTATCCTCAGCTCATCCGAGCCGTTTTCAACCGACACCGGTTCGGACCTCCCTCCGGTGTTACCCGGAGTTCATCCTGGCCAAGGATAGATCACTCAGCTTCGCGTCTACTCCGCACGACTAAACGCCCTATTCAGACTCGCTTTCGCTACGGCTCCGCTTGTTCCCAAGCTTAACCTTGCCGCACAAAGTAACTAGCCGGCTCATTATGCAAAAGGCACGCCGTCACCTCCGAAGAGGCTCCGACTGCTTGTAAGCATACGGTTTCAGGTACTATTTCACTCCCCTAACAGGGGTTCTTTTCACCTTTCCCTCACGGTACTTGTTCACTATCGGTTGCAGGATAGTATTTAGCCTTGGAAGATGGTCCTCCCAAATTCCCACAAGATTCCTCGTGTCCCGTGGTACTCGAGAACCTAACAAAGAGAGACAGTCTTTTCACCTACAGGACCGTCACCTTCTATGGTTACCCTTTCCAGAGTATTCGGCTAAGAAAGCCTTTTGTAACTCTTCGACCCTGTCGTGTCAGGATCATGTTAGGCCTCACGACACCGCAAACACAACGCACACGAGCTTGGCATGATCGCGGTTTAGGCTGTTCCCCGTTCGCTCGCCGCTACTGAGGGAATCACGGTTGTTTTCTCTTCCTCCAGGTACTAAGATGGTTCACTTCCCTGGGTTCGCTTCCATATCCTATGTATTCAGATATGGATATCCCGACTTCATCGGGATGGGTTTCCCCATTCGGAGATCTCCGGATCAAAGCCTGTTTAGCGACTCCCCGGAGCTTATCGCAGCTAGCCACGTCCTTCATCGCCTTCCTGCACCAAGGCATCCTCCGTATGCTCTTAGTAGCTTGACCATAAAGTTTAGACAAAGCAAAAAATCCGCCGCTATAATCAATTGTCAAAGAACTGTTTTATGTCATCCCCAAACTGGGGAATTCTAACAATTCAAAAAAAATGGTGGAGCTGATCGGGATCGAACCGACGACCTCCGGCGTGCAAAACCGGCGCTCTCCCAGCTGAGCTACAGCCCCGATATTATCGATGCCCGCTCAGCCTGAATAGAGAACGTGGTGGGCCTAAGTGGATTTGAACCACTGACCTCACGCTTATCAGGCGTGCGCTCTAACCAGCTGAGCTATAGGCCCTTAAAGCCTTCCTTCAACTGGTCAAAGTCCCGTATTTCAAGAATATCAACTCTAACCAGCTCATAAAAAAAAGCGGAGCTAACCCAAACCTCACCTTTTGTACTCCTTGAAAGGAGGTGATCCAGCCGCACGTTCCCGTACGGCTACCTTGTTACGACTTCACCCCAATCATCGACCACACCTTAGGCACTTGCCTCCCTAAGGTTAGCACAGTGACTTCGGGCACGACCAACTTTCGTGATGTGACGGGCGGTGTGTACAAGGCCCGAGAACGTATTCACCGCGGCGTTGCTGATCCGCGATTACTAGCGATTCCAGCTTCACGCAGGCGAATTGCAGCCTGCGATCCGAACTGAGAGCGGCTTTAGGGATTAGCTCGACCTCGCGGTTTTGCTGCCCTCTGTACCGCCCATTGTAGCACGTGTGTAGCCCTGGACATAAAGGCCATGCTGACTTGACGTCATCCCCACCTTCCTCCCCGTTATCCGAGGCAGTCCCCTTAGAGTGCCCGACATAACTCGCTGGCAACTAAAGGCAAGGGTTGCGCTCGTTGCGGGACTTAACCCAACATCTCACGACACGAGCTGACGACAGCCATGCAGCACCTCTACTGGTTTCCTGCAAGCAGGTTCATCACCCTTTCGGGGTCTTACTCCCAGCAGTTCAAGCCCAGGTAAGGTTTTTCGCGTTGCGTCGAATTAAACCACATGCTCCACCGCTTGTGCGGGCCCCCGTCAATTCCTTTGAGTTTCAGCCTTGCGACCGTACTCCCCAGGCGGGGCACTTAACGCGTTAACTACGACACTCCTACGAAACGCAGGAACATCTAGTGCCCATCGTTTACAGCTAGGACTACCGGGGTATCTAATCCCGTTTGCTCCCCTAGCTTTCGTGTCTCAGTGTCAGGAATGGCTCAGAAAACCGCCTTCGCCTCTGGTGTTCCTCCCGATATCTACGCATTTCACCGCTCCACCGGGAATTCCGTCTTCCTCAACCATCCTCAAGCTAAGCAGTTTCAAAAACAGTTCCGAGGTTGAGCCTCGGGATTTCACCTTTGACTTACTTAGCCACCTACACACCCTTTACGCCCAGTAATTCCGAGCAACGTTTGCCCCCTACGTATTACCGCGGCTGCTGGCACGTAGTTAGCCGGGGCTTCCTCTGAGGTTACCGTCAAACCCCGAAGGGCTTTCTTCACCTCTGACAGGAGTTTACAACCCGAAGGCCTTCCTCCTCCACGCGGCGTCGCTGCGTCAGGCTTTCGCCCATTGCGCAAAATTCCCCACTGCTGCCCCCCGTAGGAGTCTGGACCGTGTCGCAGTTCCAGTGTGGCCGGACACCCTCTCAGGCCGGCTACCCATCATTACCTTGGTAGGCCATTACCCTACCAACTAGCTAATAGGCCGCAAGCTCATCCCTAAGCACCCGAAGGCTTTGACTCTGAAAGCTGATGCTCCAGAATATTATGCGGTATTAGCCTCGCTTTCGCGAGGTTATCCCACTCTCAGGGGCAGATTACTCACGTGTTACTCACCCGTTCGCCACTTTCCCCGAGGAGCAAGCTCCCCGGTTCTCGTACGACTTGCATGTGTTAGGCACGCCGCCAACGTTCACTCTGAGCCAGGATCAAACTCTCCAGTTATAAAGAACTTCCGAAGAAGTTCTAAGCGTAAATTAAAAAACGCACAATTAGGTTCGACTCAGGTCGCTCCGCTTTTTAATTCAAAGATCAGATTCTTTCTCTCCGAGAAAGACACTCCCCCATGATTATTACAAACTATTCAGTTGTAATGCAAAAACCCTATAATAAAAAAGGGTTTCTCATATAGGAAGCGTGTATATAATAGGGATAAAGCCCCTCTTTGTCAATACTTCAAAAATAATATTTTTTTATTTTTTTTGGGACGTCCTCCAGGGAGACACCCGCCCACCACGCTTGAAAGCATGTCCCCTCAAGGAACGATTAATTAGGGGGACATCCCCTGAAAGGACACGCTTGAAAGCATGTCCCCTCAGGGAACGTCCCCTAGGAACGCGGCCGGATTGGTTTCCGCGATCTGAAAATAATCCTCCTCTCCTAGATACCCTCTTAGGTTCACACTGAAGGACCGTTCATAACGCATAAGCTCGACCATGTAAAAGTCTGATCCGTAAAGCACCCGCTGTCTGATCTTCGGATCCTTGAGGATGACCTTAAGCAAGGGGTGGAGCTCCGGATCATGGAGTGTAAAAGATGTGTCCGCATAGACATGAGGGTGTTTTTTCATAAGATCAAGAATGACAGAGAACCAGCTTTTTTCCTGGCTCTCCTCCCAGGATGTCTCGAGGTATTTATCCCATTCCGATCCCCCTCCAAAATGGGCCAAACAGAGCTTCAATTCCGGGAATTTTTCCAGGACATAAGCATAGTTGGCAGGATCGATGAAATGATCTGAGAAGTGTTTGTTCGGTCTTTTTCTGAATTTCTCACCTGTTATAGGATGTGTGAGCATATCCTTGGTGATCATTCCTCTGAAATAAACACCGCCACGCGAGCAATGGGCCATGACCGGGATTTTTTTCGCTTGCGTGAATTCAAATACCGGGTCGAGCCTCGCATCGAAAGGGTAATATCCCAAAGGAGGATAGAGCTTGATCCCCTGGAAACCTTTTTCCTCAATATGTTCTTTCACCAGATCCGCTATCCCTTCCCTCCTGGGATCGACACAGACAAAGGGAAAGATCTGTTCGGGGTATTTTTTCTTCAGATCGGCCAGCTCTTCAAGCTGGGTTCGGAGATCATTCGGCACGGCTCCTGCTCCCATGAATTCCATGTCCATGGAGAGGACCACGAATCTGCTCTCCTCTGGATAAAAGCCTTTCAGGAGTTCGAAGATCTCTTCCTGGGACTGGAAAGCGCCGATATTGATGAATGATGCGACCCGGTCGAAAAAATCATTGTCCTTCCGGGGGCGAATATTTTTTAAGAACCGTCCAAACCTCCGGCTGAATCGATATTTGCCAAGTTTCTGGACAAGCCCGAAAGGAAGAAATCTGACCGGAACGATATCATTGGTGAAGATATGTGTATGGCAGTTGGTGATAATGCCCATCATCCACCCAGAATATCCCTCATAGGCCGCTTCCCCGGCTCTTTAAGCAAAGATCAGGACAGCTGCACCGAAAAGGATATTATTAGCAGCGCTTTTTTCTTTTTCCCGGGGTCCATACGCCGGTGAAGAAGATGATGATTCCCACCAGGAATCCGAAATTGTACCAGTTTCCGGTGTTATTCATCTCATATATCTGGACATTGTCCGTAAACAGGCTGATGATAAAACTGAAAACAATGATGAGGCCGTGCCAGAGTCCGGCCCAAAAACCGGCGAGGGTTTCATCATAGCGAGTGTTTCCCGGCGCGCAGCTTGCTGAAATGAGTATTATGAAAACAAGCATAAACGCGAGAACTTTATGGTTCGGATTCATTTGAACCTCCTTCGCTCTGAAACAAGGAATTGCATTAGATTTTATGTGCAAGTCCCTTTTATGTAAAGATAAATCAATATCAAGAAGAAGCGAGCGGTTCTATCTCTCGATCATTTCGATACAACCGGTCGGACAGACGTCCACACAAAGGCCGCATCCATAGCATCTTTCCCTGTCGGTTTCGCGATGATCATCCTTCATTGTCCTGGCCTTAAAATGACAAACATCCGCACAGGCGCCGCAGTGCGTGCATTCTTCTTCATCGGTTTTCTCGATGAACCGGCCCTTATCACATTTTTCTTCCGGGTTATGAAAGTATCCACAACAGTCAGAACAGCAGAAACAGCTTCCCTGTGTTTGGCTTTTATCATCCTCGTCCCGAAAAGGACGGGTAACCAAAAGCTTCTCTTCCGCTACTTTCAGGATACCTTCGGCGAATTTCCTGTTGACTTCCTTGAAGCCGGATCCTGTTCCTCCCATGTCCGGTTTGAAGAATAAACACAGGTCCATACGTGACTGCTTACAGTCATCACGACCTTCTCTGCAGCCGCAGTTCGAGACCCAGAATCTTTCGGCATCTTTGATCAGATTGCGCGCTTCATCCCTGGTGCAAACGTAATGAAAGGCAAGATCGTCATGCATCCTACATTCTCCGGTTGAAATTGAGTTGCATCCATTATCTGTGTTCCATTCGAGATGTCAAGGCATAAGCCCATTCGTCTCCTCATCTCATGTCAAAGATGATTGACTAATTGGATTTAGGATATCTATTTTCATTGACAAAAAAGGGGGCTGGCTTCCTGTTTTCCCCTGGAAAATATTTGATGAGGGTGGCACGTCTCATGCATTGGGAGGATCGATGATAAAACCGCCAGGAGAAAAGTCCACAGGTAATAAAAGGATATCCCGCCGGGGCTTCTCTCTGATCGAGCTTTTGATCTCATCGGCCATCACGTTTTTCCTTCTTCTGGGAGCCGGTCAGCTTGTTCTTCATTCCATCCTGTTCCAACACACAAGCGATAAAACTCTGAAGGCTGTGGAGCTCGCAAGCAGAAAGTCAGAATACCTGAAGTCTCTTTCCTATGACGACATTGATGCTGGCGGAGAAGAAAAGTCAGAGATTGTGGCAGAAGAGGGAACAAACGGTTCTTATTGTTTGTCTTGGACGGGTGAAGAGGTATCCCCCGGATTTAAAAGGATCATCATCACCTGCTTCCCGGAGAACGACTCCCGGCGGACGGTGAAGACGGTCCTTCTTCTCTCAAAATATTTAGGATTTTAAACAGTGAAAAAAAGAAGAAATGGGTTTTCTCTCATGGAGAGCCTTCTCAGCATGTCTCTTTTTTTGGTTGTCATCCTGTGCAGTCTCGAATGTTTTGCCATTATCCGAACCCATTTCTTCGATCTCAAACAAGAAGAAGAGAACAATTGCGCGGCTTATGCGGCTCTGGATAGGATGAAGACCGATATCCGTGAGGCCGGTTATGGACTCCTTCTTCCAATAAGGATGGGCATCATCCAAGGGATCTCAGAGGAGGGTGGAGCTTTGGTCTTTATCTCAAGAGAAAAAGACATCGTCTTTCTGGGAGATCTGGTCAAGGGGCAGACATGGATCCCAGTGGAAAACACGGACGGGATCAAAAAAGGCCACGAGGTTTGTTTTCATTCTGAGAACCTGGGAGAAGTCCTAAGAGTGGAGTCAGTAGAGAACAACAGCCTGGTAATGGCTTCGCCGCTGAGCGCGGATTATCCGCATGACGGCTCTTGCATGTCCCGCTTGAGGAGAGTCTCATGTTATCTCGATCACAAAAAAAACATCTTGAGACGCAAGGTCAACACAAGCCCTGCCCAGCCGCTTGTCGAAAACATCCAGGATTTTGTGTTCTCTTATGAAGCCGGGGGAAATCTTCTTTATATCGGAATTCATCTATCATCAGACATGGAAAAATTATATGAGTGCACGATCTATCCAAAAAACACAGCACTGGCGCGGCTCTGATCCAAACAAGATCTCAGAACAGAAGGGAGCCTTGACCGTTTTAACGGCTTTCATGTTTTTTGTGTTCGGGACCCTTGGCATCAGCATGCTTTTCGTCACACAGATCTATATAAAAACCACCGGATACAAAAGGAACACGATCCTTCTCGACCAGGCAGCCGAGAACGGAGTCAAACAGGGTCTGCATGAAATGTTGAGAAGATTTTCTTTTGCCGCTTTTCCGCTTGTCCTTTCTTTGGAGGAATATGAATTACTGGACCAGGATATCCATGATGAAGGAAACCATGTATTAGAGCTCATTTTAGGTCCGGAAAAATCCTTCAACATATCGGGAGGGGAGGAGAAACTCAGCTGGGAGGCTGAGACTCTTTTTTCCAAAGAAATTTTGAGGGAAGCTGGAGACTATTTCCATCTGAGCTTTGATGCAGACATCATCAGCCGGGGAAACATGTTGAATTATGACCAATATGCCTCATCTGAACTTGAAGCCAGCCTGGATATTTTTCTGGGCCATGTCCCTCTTCCGGTCTTTCCTTTTCTTGTTACCGGAGAATGGGACGAAGAAAAGAAGAAAGACTTCATCGAAAAAAATGAAATCCGTTTTCTTCCTGCAGGGAAGAACATCTTTCCTGAGAGCGTCCATTTTTCAGACAAAAAAATCCTGCCTAAAGACACCAACTCTTTCCTCGAAAAGGCGTTGAAGGTGAAGTTTTTCGATCCCTCAGAACTTACCATCCGGCAAATTCGGGAAGCACTGGGACTCGAGATCTCCGAGGAGCCGGTTCCGCGTGGAGTCTATCTTATTAAAGACGACCTCGGATTGGGCGGAGTATTTGTCGAGGGGGAAATTGACCGGCTAGTCCTCTCCGTTGAGGAATCCTATCAGGTGATCTCCTTTGAGACCGGTGAGAAACTATGGGAGTTGAAATTCAGCCCGGCTCTTTCAAAGACGATCTTTCGCACTCCGGATGACGTGGAATCGCACGATCTTTTACCGCGGGGAATCGTTCTCGTCAACGGAAATATCGCCTCTCTTTCAGGATTGGGATCCGGTTCTCCAGGCATCCCGAACAAAGAAACTCCCAGTCTTCTTCAGGGAGTCAACCTGACCATAATTTCCCCGGATGAAGTCACCATCACCTCATCTTTGCTGTATCAGGGGATCACTTGGAGAGATAAGATCCCGTATCTTAAAGACAGTGACGCGCAACTCAATATCTTTGCTTCAGGAAAGGATTTCTTCAGCGATACAGAGCGGGAAGGACATGTTGTGATCGCCAAAGATGCATCCGACAGCATAACTCTTCATGGCGCCATCACTGCTTGCGGAAAAGGAATGACTATTAAAGGAACCGGGAAGAACGTGGAGGTTTTCGGAGGGATCCAGGTGTCATCTTGCGACGCATCCGGAAGCATAGTCGAGGTGACACCGGACCTTCGATTCTTGGATTGCCAACTACACCTCAGGAATTCCCCTGCTGCATCCTGCCCGGTGCTGTCTCTCTCATCATTAAGAATAAGAGGATGGAAAGACGGATGAGAAAGGGATTCACTCTCTTTGAGCTCGTCCTGGCTCTGAGTATTTTCGGGTTGATTTTGAGCATGACGTCGGTATCTTTTTTGGAACTTCGTCCAAAATATGAATTAAGAAAAGCTGTATGGGAGATCCAGACCTGCATGTACTGCGCCCGATACAGGGCCATTTTCGAGGGAAAAAAACAAAGGATCACATTTATCGATGATGGATACAAGATCGAATCTAATGACAATTTCAATGGCTGGGAGGAGCAGGTGCGAGGTCGTCTAGAGGGGGTAAGGATTGAGGCCAACAATAGCCCTATCTTCCACCCCGCCGGAACCGTCTCCAGCTTGGCTTCGATCTATGTTTCAAACTCCTGGGGCAAGTTCAAGATCACCCTGGCTATCTCCGGCCGGATCAAAGCAACGCAGCTTTAAAATAAACTCCACATGCTTGAAAAAAAAGGCGGGGCCAAACCTCTTTTGTCTCCTTCTAAGAACAGGAGATTAGAAATTAGATAATGGGTCCGTTAACGAAAGGCAAATCAAGACCGGTAGTATGGCCCGCTTCATTTTTAGGAACGAGGACAGGAAACAGGTAAAATAATACACTCCCTTTTGAGAAAAACAGGTGAGGGAGAAGGCAAGGAGCTCTTCGAGAATTTCTTCCCTATATCAGAACCGGATCAAGACTCCTATTTTCGCAGCAAAGCCGGTGAAATCAAGGGCCGCTTCCCTGACATTCCGCACTCCCATTACGCTCGGTTCGGTATCATCGATACGCATTTGAGGATACCAATTACTGGGACCCTGAAATTCAAGATACCACAGAGGTCCTGCATCGGAAAAAGTCCAGCCCGTGTCGTCTTCAATATTTATTGTGCCCTCAAAGCCGGTGATCTTAGCATAGCGTCCCTGTCCTTCGATGGTCAAGGCGATATTCTGGGTCAAGTCAACAATGACACCCAATCCACCGTGAAATCCGATGCCTCCGGCGGTCGCCTCCTGGTTCATGGTTTCCCAATTTCCATTCCACTCATCTCGCCAGGCGGAAGTCCATTTGGCGAGATAATAACCGCCTCCGGCATTTAAGAAAACTTTGGCTCCAGGAGTCATGGGCAGGAATACATACAAACCGAACCTGAGGGGAATGGCGCTTACAGTCATCTCGTCGGTGATGGTTTCATCTCCAAAAATAGACGTAAAATCAACTGAATCATCCGTTCCATGTTTGCCCTGGATAAAACCTGCGCCAAAGGCGATCCCGAAGGAATTGTTAAAAAGGATGATGATGTCTCCTTCAAAGTTCATTCCCCAATGGATCGAGCCAAAACCACCGGTCATGGAAACAAACGGGATGGGATCAGCTATGTCGGTGAAAAAATCGGTCCATCCTTGTAAATTAGCGTTGGGGTCTGCCATGGACAGATAATTCATGCCTCCCGACAGCTTCAATCCGAAGCTCAGACCGGAACCGGCAGCTGGCTGAGAATAGGGCTGATAAACAGGCTGCTGTTTTGCAGATGCGGGGGGCGGGGGCGGAGCTGTGATGGTTTGAGGCGCCTGGGGACTGACAGATTCAACAATAGCTTCCACCAGATCCTCCCAGATATACCCGGAGAGGATGATCCCCTGATCGTCTGGAGGTAGATTGACTTTAAACCAGGCATCAAATTTCCCCAGCGAATTCAAAATAGAACCGGCAGGCATGGTGGCAAGGATCGGGCTTTCGGTAGTGGGCTTAAGCCTCACATTGGCGTTTTTGATTACCCGGATCTTCATGGTCTCAGCTTGCACGATCGCGGTGAAAAACAGCAGGAACACGATCATCAAGGCAAGCGGAAAAAATCTGAGAATATTTTTTCTCATTCTGAACCTCCCATTTTTTTTAAAGTTCATGCAAAGCATGAAAAAGTAACTGAATTTACACAAAAAGTTATTTCGACAAAATGCCAAAGTGTTTTTATTATACAGAAAACGCTGTTAATAAAAAATGAGGATATTTCTATTTATTTGGGGACGGTCCTCATTTTTTTCGTACGAAGAAGCCAGGCTTTCTGAAAAACCTCGGGTAG
>Ga0255055_10001049_pt1 | contig 20975 bp, 21 predicted proteins | sample JV7_2_27_MG_FD_188633 | JGI IMG/M metagenome (GOLD analysis project Ga0255055, IMG submission 188633) | Seawater microbial communities from Jervis Inlet, British Columbia, Canada - JV7_2_27 | ecosystem: Environmental > Aquatic > Marine > Inlet | place: Canada: British Columbia | collected...
ACCTTAAGCTTTACGCTGCCTGTCGTCATGCCCACGCTCCAATTGATGCCGCCCTTTTAGCCTCCGCTAACAGTCAAATGGATGTTTCTGCCATAGAGAAGATTGTTGTTGAAACCTACCCGGCAGCCGTTAGGCTCGCAGGAATAACTCACGCAACCTCGCCATCGGCCGGGCGGTTTAGTATCCCTTTCTCTGTGGCGCTGGCTTTAATTAGGGGGGATGCTGAAGCTGACAAGTACTCTGAGCAAAACATTGGGGATGAAACCATCCAAAGATTGGCGGCAAAGGTGCAACTGGCCGTAGGCCCTAAGTGGGAGAGGCTTTATCCTCTGAAAAGAGGGGCGACAGTAACTATCATCGCTCAGAATAGAGTGTCTTGGTCATCAGAAGTTGATTTAGCAAAAGGAGAGCCAGAAAATCCCGCCAGTTGGAAAGAAATCTATAAGAAGTTTTTTAACAACGCTACTCTACTTCTTTCCGAGCCACAGACAGAAAAACTACGTCAAACGATTATAGATTTAGAGAACGCCTCAATTTACGACTTGATAATGCATTTGTAGATGCGACGGATATTAAACGATCTCTATGCCCTGCAGGGCCGGAATCAGGAAAACGATTTCCCGTGGGAACAGACTATCAAGATTTTGAATCTGGAAATGTGCTCGAGTATGTTGAAAGACGTGGATAAACTGGGATCCTAGATTCCAGTATCAAGGACTTTGCACTTGAGGGAGGACGGAGGGCGCAAGCCTCCTCCTCCCACCCGATTATTCCATCTCAATCCCAGGAGCCTCATAATCATTGTGGGTGATGCAACTTCACCGGTCTCTTTATGTATTTCCCGTCACCGGGTTGCCCTAGAACCTTTCCATTTTCAAAAATCACCCTGCCTCTCAGTACAGTGCATTCATTCCATCCCTTAAATTTCATACCTTCTTCAGGGCTGAACTTCTGGGCGCTGTGCAGATTTTCCAGGGCAACTTCCTTTTGTGCGTTAATATCAACGATGGCCAGATCTGCATCACTGCCCACCATCAGGGCACCTTTTTTGGGATATAAATTATGGTGCTGGGCTGGATTGGCGGAGCTAAGCTCTGCAATTCGATGCAAAGGCAGGCCACGTTTATGATAACCTTCCGTAATTAGAACGGGAAACATTAAGGAGGTGCCGCCAAATCCGGGGAGTGATGTCCAAAGGTCTCCTTTTTTCTTTTCAAGCGTGGCACAGGCATGATCGCTGACAACCGTTTTTATCGAATCGTTGACCACGGCGTTCCATAGGAACTGAACATCTTCGCTGCTGCGGATCGGCGGATTTACTTTGGCCTTTTGGTCCAGAGCCATTTCATTGGAAAGCCCTAAATGATGCAGGGTTCCCTCAAGTAGAAATTCAATCTCCGGATAACGTTGGCTCACATCAATGGCAGCTTCTACCGCTTTTTGACTGCTTAAATGCAGCAGGTTGACCGGACAACTGGTATGTCTGGCTATGATGGCTGATTCGTTGATCGCCAGTTCTTCCTGCCATGGCGGCCGGGCATCGCTGTAGTCTTTCATGGGTACACCGGTCGGATTCGATTTAACTTCCGCCTGAGTTGCCCTGATGATTTCAGGATTTTCACAATGAATACTGAGACTGACGTTCCCATATTTCTTATAGAGCTGATTCACTCGACCGACTTCTTTCATAAATCGGTAGAGAAAACCCAAATCCACCGGATTGTTGATCATGAGATAGTTGTTGGCCTCCGGAGTGGCGCCTGCCAGCGTAAGCAATTTGTAGAACATATAGTACTTAAGTGTCGAAACACCGCCCTCTTTGACGAGCCATTCAATTTCTCCAATATGTTCTTCTGTCATACAGGCCAGATGGTACCCGTAATCGGTGAGAAAAGATTTTTCGGAAAGTTCCAGCAGTTCGGGTAAAATTTCACGGTAGGGACCAATTTTGTTCAGATAATCCTGCCCGGTTCGGAAATAACTTAAGATGGTCGTCACACCACCGGAAGCGGCTGATGTAGATTCGCTGACGGCATCTTCCGCCAAGGGCCGATAGATACCAATATGAAAATGAGAATCTACGGCCCCTGGGAACACATATTGGTTGGTAGCATCAATGATTTTGGCGGCACTCTGATCAGCAATGTCCGTGCCGATCGCAGCGATTTTTTCTCCCTTGATTCCAATGTCGGCCCTCTGGACGCCGACGTAAGGGATCACTACATTGCCGCCCTTAACAACCAGATCATAAGTAGACATATTCAAGCCTCCTTAATTGATTAATTACGTTAAACCACCAGATCTGCTGGTGTGAATGACGCCTAAGGCGTTACTCTGTCGGTTAGCAGTTTTATTAAATTCCATAATTCCTAAATTGGTTCCGGCTTGTCAGAGTTAAGGTGTTAGACTGTTACTTCTTCTGTTTCACACACGACGTAGAATTTGAAGTCTGTTTTTCCTTGGGGGCCCCTTTCTTCGGGAACAGGATTTTCCTCTCGCCATTTCATGGCTTTTTCAAAGGATTGCATATCATCATAATGGAGTTCGGCAATCCTGTAAAAAGTGGTTTCGCCACGGACAATACCTTTTACTGTATTAAACACGATTTTCCGCAAACCGGGAACCCCGGAAAGATCCGGGATGTGGATCTCCCTGAGCCATTTCTCGTATTCTTCAACCGTCATGCCGGGTATGATGTCATAACCTAATATTGCTTTCACCATTTCTTTACCTCCTACAATCGTCAAGCCTGAATCAACCGTGAACGGACTTTTATTCTATAATAATATTTATGATATTTTTCCTCGAGCCAGTTCTTCATACAGCCGGTAGAGATCCTCTGATGGTAATTTTTCAAGGGTTGCCAAATTCTCCATTGTAGCCGAACGCACGAACCTGTTTTTCAGTTGAATACCGCAGAATTCATACGGTTGGAATAATAGATCCATAAATTAAATCGTCTTTCTCTTAGGTTTTCCAGGGGCCGGTCGGAGATAAGTGAGGACCCTATATAAATTGGGCACTTATCGAATTCTTAGCTCCAGTTCATTCAATACCGATCGGCGCTTTTTTTAGAAACCGCACCACTTGCTTTGAAATTTCAGCGGGGTGGGTAATCACACAATAAGTCCCTTCCGCGCCGTGGATGACAGCCACTTCAACGTTAGAGCCCAATTTTTTGACATCTCTCCAACCTGAACCATAATCGGAATCTTTGCCGAGAGAACCGCTGTCCCCCACGAGCAGGAGTTGTGGGGCTTTGATCTTCGCGAGATCATCGGTCAGATCTACCTTCAAAGCCTCATGCATTGCTTTCCAGCCCTCCGGCGTCAGATTTTCTTCAAACCGGTTTGTTTCCCACTCTTCATAATCTGCGGGCATACCGTACAATCGAACCAGATAGTAGGCTCCCGGGCTTCCATTACCGACACCAAATTCATCCACGATTTTCTCACCGATTCTGCACATCTTACTCGATTGATCAGTCAACTTGTGCATACCGTAGTGGATGATACTCGCCGTTCTGTCAGAGTATTTGGCGGCAAACCGAATAACGATAAATGAGCCATTGGATGTGCCAAATATGTGAGTTTTCTTTATACCGTTTTCGTCAAGAATGATTCTCAAGTCGTCAGCCCATTGTTCTACACTGACGCCTTTTGGCGTTCTGTCTGAAAGACCGGCGCCTCTTTGATTGTAGAGAATGATTTTGAAGTGATCCTGAAGTATGGGCACCATAAAGTCCCACTGTCTGTGTACGAGGCTGCTGCCGCCGATCAGGACCAGCGGATCGCCCTCGCCAACAATATCGTACCAAATCTTTTTGCCATCGTTGCTCGTAATATGCGCCATTTTTAAGCTGCTCCTCGTTTAATTTTTGGACTATCATGATTCAAATGATGATCAAGCAAATCGGCTCTCAATAAGTCGTCCATGTCCCGGTGAACCTGTGATTTGCGCATCTTTCATAACGACTTGCCCTCTCACCAGGGTCATCACCGGCCAGCCCTTCAGGTTCCAGCCCTCATTGAGGAGTACTGGAAGCATGGTGGCACTGCCGGGAAAGCTCGTTTTTTCATCCCATATCAGGCCTTCTTTGTCTTCTTTCCGAAAGGGACAATGGTCCGATCCCAAGGTATCAATCACACCGCCGGTGATACCCTGCCAGTGTAAAGAAAGCCTCTAACAGGAATCCGTCAGCGGTCTCGTTTCCGATTAGACCTATCGATTTTGCATCTTCTCCCTTATAGGCCATGTAGAATTTAAAGGAAGGGATGCCGTATTCATAGAAGTATTTATTCACATTCATCAGCTGTTTCCGTTTGAAAATGTCTTTTCAGGTTACCCTTGTAACCGTAGTGAACATGAGGCTCAACCAGTCCAGGCAGCACATATCGGCCGCGGACATCTATTTTTTCTCGGACCGCCAATCCAGCAGAGCTGTCATAAATACCGACTATTTTGCCTGCCTTGATACCAATGCAGCCGTTGACGAGACCTGTTTTAGGAATAACCAAAACGCCGTTTTCAATTATAAGATCCAGTGCCATATCTTTCCTTTGTATTTAGATGAGCAGCAGGCTGTGGGAGGTCTGAAACGCGAAGGGGCCGCACCTCGGCTTGGAAATTGGGCAGGGGAGAAAGGTCCAAACCTTCCTCCCCGATTACATCAATGACTATGCTCTCTTGCTCCAAGACGGATAAGGATACATCTGCTTGGCATTCGAGTATTTCTCGGGCAATACCAACTTGATCTGTTGATTTTGCACCTGCTGCAGGGTAATCATGGCGCTGCTATTCTGGCCTGTTTCATCGAACTTGATTGGATCCCCGGGCGCCATGTGGTCTTTCAGGGATGTGCTGGCAATAGCATCCCGAATTTTCTTTGGTTCCCTGGATGCGGCCCTTTCAAAGGCGTCAAGGAGCACCAGTCCGGCATCATAGGCGTGAACCGAGTGAGATTGGAATCGAACCTTAGTGAACTTCTTTTCGTATGCTGCCATCACTTTTGGGGTCAGCGGGCTTCGCGGATTGAAATAGTAGTTCCCATCCATGATGTAGTTCATCAAGGCACCCAATTCCTTTACAGCTGCCGAATTGCTGTAGGCCCCGTTTGCACATCCAATGATTCCACCTTTGGGTTCTACTTTCAGATTGGCATAGGTTCGGATCTTTAAAATCCCATCTGACAGGTACCCGGTGTCGAAGATGACATCGGCGTTCATCTCTCTAATTTTGGCAAGTTCGGTGGTGAGATCCGATACACCGTACCCGTAAGAACTGGAGCCGATCATTTCGAAACCATACTGGGGAGCGAACTTTTTCACCTTATTGGCAATAGCGGCACCGAATCCGCTAATATGCACGTGGGCGATTTTTTTGAGTCCAAGATTTGCCTTTTTATCCAATTCACGGACATATTTGCATGTTAACTCGGCCATATTGGTTGAATCGGGTTGTACGCGGAAGCAGTATTTGAACCCTCTTTGAAGGATCTCATCAGCCACGGATATGGTAATAATGTGGGGAACCCCCTTTCTCTCCGCAACCTGGGTGGTGACCATGGTCACCGGACTGTTGTAGGCTCCGGCCAGGGCGATACAACCATCCCGGATGAGTTTTGAGGCCGCAGCTTCACCAACCTTGGGTTTTGATTGCGTATCCATCAGCAACACTTTGAGCTTAGCGCCGCCCATGGATTTGATCCCACCGGCTTCATTTTTCTGATCAATGGCCAGTTGGAATCCATTGGCAATGGATTGACCGTCATAGGCAACCGGCCCGGTTGTCGGATGCAGGGAGCCGATAAGAATTGGCTCCGGTTCGGCTCCCCGGAGAACTGCCGGGAATCCAATCGTGGCTGTTGCAACGCCGGCCGCACCGACTGTTTTTAAAAAGGTTCTTCGAGTTACGCCACTTTTGTTTTGTCGTTTTTTCTTTGCAGCCATGGTATACCTCCTTTCAAAGGTTAAAGGTTCATCAAAAACGTTTCCATCTCCCTTTTATACTCATAACAAAGGGGCCGTCAGACCCCAAGATAGGCCTCCTTGATGTATTCATCTGCCAGCAGATCCTGCGATTTGCCCTCTAAGACGATTCGACCATTTTCGAGGACATAGCCCTCCACCGCCATATCCAAGGCATTAAATACGTTTTGTTCCACAAGCAGGATGGATGTTCCCTGGTCGTTGATTTCTTTGACGGTATTAAAAATCTGGTTGACAAGAATAGGAGCAAGACCCAGGGACGGTTCATCCAGCATCAGCAGTCTGGGCAGTGACATGAGTCCGCGCCCGATAGCAAGCATTTGTTGCTCCCCTCCCGAGAGGGTGCCAGTGGATTGATTTTTACGATTTTTGAGAATTGGGAAAAGGGTAAAGACTTTCTCCAGGCTTTCGATTCTTTTCGCCTTGGCCTTCGGTAAATATGACCCAAGTTCCAAATTCTCTAGGACCGTCATGGACGGGAAGATCTTTCTTCCTTCCGGGATCCTGATCAAACCGGTTTCAACAATCTTATGGGAGGGCAGGTTGTCGATCCGTTCTTCCATAAACCAAATCTCACCGGAAGATGCCTTTAGGATACCTCCAATGGCCTTTAAGAGTGTGCTCTTGCCAGCACCGTTGGCCCCCACTATGGTGATGATCTCTTTTTCATTAACTCTCAGAGACACCTGGCGTAAAACCTGAACGTCGCCGTAATGGACGTCGATATTATTGACCTTTAGCAAAGACATATTCCTCTCCAAGATAGGCCTTAATGACTTTATGATCTTTGGATATTTCTTGCGGCGCGCCCTCGGAGATCTTTTCACCATAATGGATGACAACGATTCGATCGGAGAGGGACATGATCGCTTTCATGACGTGCTCGATTAACAGGACGGTGGTCCCATTTTGCTGTAGATTTTTGATCCTGGCGATCATATTATTTGATTCTTTGGTGTTCAGGCCGGCGACAACCTCATCCAGCAGAATGAGTTCGGGATTTGTCGCCAGAGCTTTGGCAAGTTCCAGACCTTTTCGGTGCCCGATGGGCAGCACAGAGGCAAGCTCGTCGCGCTGCTCATGAAGACCTACTGTTTCGAGCACTCGCAGTGCCTCTTCTGTTGCCTCTCGGCTTGACTTGAACCGGCTATAGGCCCCGATTTTGACGTTTTCCAGAACGGTCAGATTTGGAAAAGGCTGAGTAATCTGAAACGTGCGGGATATGCCCCGTTTTGCGATTTGATGGGGTTTAAGTCCGGTAATTTCTTCGCCTTTGAAAAAAATCGCTCCCTCATCAGGCCGATAAAATCCTGTCACTACATTGAACAGCGTGGTTTTACCAGCGCCGTTAGGACCGATGATCCCCAAGATTTCTCCCTTTTCAAGATGAAAAGAGAGATTGTCGAGAGCCCTGAGCCCGCCGAAATTTTTTGTCAGATCCTTGATCTCTAAAAGGACCATAGATACCCTCTATTTATTTTTCGATTTAGATATCCGATAAAAAACTGCTTTCAAACCTCCCAGAATGCCTTCCGGAAGATACATGATCACAATGACGAGTACGGTGCCGTATACCATCAAATGAACGCCGCTGTATCCACCAAGAAAGTTCCTCGAGGTCTCCGAGAGAAATTCCAGGATCCCCGCCCCCAGGATGGGGCCAAAAACTGTGCCAGATCCTCCGATAATAGGGCCCATCAGAATCTCAATGGAGTTTGTCACCCCGAATGCGGCTTCATCATCAAGCGTCAAATAGTATTGAGCATAAAAGGTTCCTCCTGTGGCGGTCATAAAGGCGCTGATACCCATGGCAATCAGTTTGTATTTCAAGGCATCGATACCCAGGCTCACCGCCGCATCTTCATTTTCTCTGATGGCCTTGAAATAAGAACCGATCCTTCGTTTTTCGAGAGCATCCGTGAGAAACAGGGCGCCAGCTGTCATTAATAGGATGATATAATAATAGGGGACCTTATCTCGGAACTGAAAATGTAATAAGGAATCTTCCATAAGCGGGATAGTAATCCCCAGAGGATACTTGGCTGTCATCCACTGAATAGAAATCAGTCGCAGCATCTCGGCCAGGGCCAACATGGCCAAGGCAAAGAAGGGTCCTTTGAGCCCGTATCGAAAACAAAGGAAGCCGACAACCAACCCCACAAGGGTGCCGGCCAAACCCGCCAGCACCATCCCGATCCAGGGATTTACTCCAGCATGAATCTGCAATAAGCTCGAGGTAAACGCCCCGATGCCGAAGAATGCCGTGTGCCCGAAAGAAAATTGCCCGGCATACCCGCCCAGAATATTCCAGGCTATGCCCAGATATCCGAAAAATAAAATAGTCGTCACCAAATGAATCTGATACTCGGGGATAAAATGGGGAAGGGCCAGCAGGATGACACTTGTACCGCCAAACATCAAAAATATAGTGTATGATCGCCTTTTTTCAGGCATTGGATTTACCGAAAAGCCCCGACGGTTTGAAAAACAGGACCAAGATAAAGATTAAGTATATGACGAACTGCTTCAACTGGCCGGGAATAAAGGCTGCTCCAACCGATTCGGCCAGGCCGATAATCAAACCGCCTACGAGTGCGCCCATGAAATTACCCATCCCCCCCAAAACCACAACCACAAACGCAGTGATGACAAAGACGCCGCCGACCTGGGGACTCACATAGAAAAAGGGTGCTACGACGGTGCCGGCAGCACCGACACATGCCGTTCCGATACCGAAAGCGATATAGTAGATCTTTTTCAGGTTGATGCCCACGGTTAAGGCACCTTCCTTTTCTTCGGATGCCGCCCGGATCGCCTTTCCCAAATCGGTATTCTTCAAAAAGTAGTAAAGGAGGCCGGTAAAAAATATGGCGAACAGAAAAGCGATAACTTTTGGAAAACTGATCATCACGGGCCCCAAAGTGGCCGCTTTATTTGCATAGGAAACATTTATGGTTCTGAAATTCGGACTCCACAGAAACAGGGCAAGGTTTTCGATCACTAGGGATATGCCGAGTGTGAGCAGCAGCTGGTTGTGCGCCGGCGAATCCAGGATCTTGTCGATCAAGAAACGTTCCACCAGGAGCCCGAAGACAAAAAGTAGCGGAATCGTTAAGAGCAGCGATAAGTAAGGATCAATGCCGAGGAGCACATACAGCCAATAGGTGACAAACATGCCCAACATCATAAAGGAGCCGTGGGCAAAATTGATGATTTTCATTACTCCAAAAATCATAGACAGTCCGATGGCAACAAGACTGTAAACGCCTCCGATGAGGATACCACTGACAATGGATTGAAGTAGAAGAGGGATACTTGGCAGGGTCATGCTCTACACTCTAGTTTTGAATAGATGAGGTTCATTTCATTTACCGAACTATACTGTTGGAGATGAAAAAGCCTCTTGTGATAGAACAAGTAAGGAGCGGCAGACCACCACAAAAAATTATGCATCAAGTTATAAAGTAACATCTCCAGTACAATGTCGCCTGACGCTCTGTCAAGAAAAAACGCGACTTATTTATTCCATGGGTATGTCGCTTTGATCAGATCCATTTCTTGCGTTTGACCCTCTGCCTACACGGCCAAATAACCGCCATCCACGTGCAGCGTTACGCCAGTTATATATGAAGCGGCATCGGAGACCAGGAATACCACAGCACCCCTGATATCATGAGTTTGACCGATACGTCCGAGTGGAATGTGGTCCAGGATTTTCGATTTCAAATCTGGATCTGACAGAGCCGGCCTCGCCATTTCCGTCTCAACAGGGCCCGGAGCGACGGCATTCACCCGGATGCCGTAAGATGCCAAGTCCACAGCGAGAGCTTTGGTCAATATTTTGATTCCACCTTTGGAAGTCGAATAATGGACTCTATTGGGTCTGGCCACATCACCAAGCTGGGATCCGATATTGACAATTGCGCCGCTCTTTCTTGCAGCCATGATTCTACCAACCGCCTGGCTGAATAAAAAACACCCTTTAAGATTAGTATCCAGCACCCGGTCCCATTCTTCTTCGGGCAAATCAAGCGCATGGTAATTGCTCGCAACACCCGCATTGTTTACCAAAATATGAATGTGTCCGAAGCGATTGACGGTATCTCTCACAAGCCCTTCAATCTGTTTTTTATCCGTCACATCACATTGGCAGGCATAGGCCTCCGACCCGGTCTTTGTCCCAATTTCCCGACAAGCCTCTTCACACTTGTGACGTCGCCTTCCGCAGAGTACGACTGTTGCGCCGGCTTCTGCAAGACCGGCAGCGATACTCTTACCAATGCCCGTTCCACCTCCAGTAATGACGGCTATCCGACCGTTGAGATCAAAATAACATCTCTCCATCAACAATCCTCCTTTCAACCCATACAGATTGACATCGAATTCGCGCTGTTAAGGAAAACATCCGTTGTCTGTTGCTCACACCCGGTATCGATGAACCTGCCAATGGTTGCGCTTAATCGGCTTTTTGATAAATTTTCCAGCCTGGCTTTCCAATAGCTTGTAAGGACCGATTCACTGATAGAATACTATGATCTGCGATTCGCAGCCTTTTCGCTTAAGGCAATGGGCCCTGTAACAGCGGACTCAGTATGCAAACATCTTCCATATCGGGCAGGCTCTTCAGCATTTGTTCCAGGGAGGAAATTGAAGAAGGCGGTAATATCATCCTTGCCAATTGTCTGAATTTTTCGGCCAGCTCTTGATCTGAAAGTGGTTTGTCGAATCCACCGATCGGGCGCTCAACTGTTTCAGAGAACGTATCACCGGAAAGCAGTTTCACTTCCACCCGAGCCGGTCTCACATCAGGTAGCATGGCTGTTAGTTTGGGATCTTCGAGCACGCCAACCTTTTGGGCCATGGCGCGGACTTGGGGATCGGACATGGCGTCGTCGGAATAGGCCATCAAATCATTTGATTTTCGGACCAGTCTGACGGCTACATTGTAAGGTATGGAGTGTTTTGCCGCATAGCCATTGACGGGGTCATTCCAACTGAGGCGAGTTGCAGGGTCATAGGTCCAAACCGTAATTTGATCGACATCCTGGGCCTGAAATGGTACTTTCGCCATGAGGTTGGTCATGGCCTCAATGGGAGCATGGTTCCATCGGCTACAGGCATGGATTTTAAAATAGTTTCGCGTGATATAGAACGCTGTGCCCAGATCCTTGCCTACCCCCTGCTCGTCAAAAGAATCCCCCAGAATACTTCCAAACACGACGTTCATGGCCCCCGGCTCGCCGGTAAAGCCTGCCCGTATAAGCAACGGTGCGAGCAAACCGTTATGATTGGTCAGTCCGGTGACCAGATTGCGAACCGCGGCTCCGCTATTGGCGGCAGTTTGTGATGATGCGATACACATTCCCGCTGCCATATCCAGCGCTTCGGCCGTTTGGACCACGTCGAGGCCGAGTAATTTCGAAGCGCAAGCAGCCGCACCAATAATGGCATGCGTGCCGAATGGATGCACGGGCCATTTGAGGTGGGTTGCGCGGCCAACGCGAACAGCCACCTCATAACCGGCAATAAAAGCTGTCAATAGTTCTTTCCCTGAGAGTTTGCGATCTTCTGCCAAGGCGAACGCCACAGGGAATATGTGCACGGATGGGTGGTTCACGGCGAATTGGTTTCCTTCATCTAACTCCAGGGTGACGGCGCCGGTACCATTTACAAGGGCTGCAAAGAGAGGATTACAAGAATGCGGGTAACCCATCAGGGTGGCGTTTCCAGGGCCACTGATGCTGCCGGAGAGCTGCACCAGGTTTTTTATCTCTGGTAATGTGGCACCCGCCAGCATCGTGCCCAGGGTGTCACGCACAATGAGCGTTCCATGATGGATGACCTTCGCAGGCAACTTGTCAAAGCTGAGTTTTCTTGTGAATTCGGCTAATGTATCGGCTAAACTTGATGTCGTCCATCCCGCCCCGGGGTGCTCAGGGTTATTTAAATTCAAGGGCTGATCCGAGTTTGCGTCAGTATTGCGATCCGGCATGTCGAGACCTCCTCAATTGAAGGTTGCGAGTTATGGGTTATTCGTCATTGGAAAGGGTTTTATTAAACTATGACGGGACTCACATATCAAGGGGTTAATTTCCATTGACAAAATCCACTAATTTAAAGAAAGTATATTTTTTTCGTTGGATTTCCGAAAAAATTGATCTGAAGCACTCCGGCCGGGAAAGATTCTCAAATACGTTCAATCGGGTGTTTTAGAGTAAACTGTTTATCATTGCAGATGCATATATCCGGACACGGGAGGGCAGAGATGAAGGCTCAAGTCAGTTTAACCGTCAATGAGGCCAAAAGAATCATTGCCAAAGGCATTGCCATGCTGCCGGAGGTGAAAAAGGCGTTGAAATCGGGCAAAATCTTTCTGAAAGGCGGAACTACGGTTTCCGCTGTCTGCGAGGAGTTAACCGGCAAACCGCTGCTGATTGCCGGCAGAATCAGCCCGCAGGGAACCATGATGGCCAATAATTATTCGGGCAAATTCCATTGTGCCCTGATCGAAAACGGGCAATTGCGGGCGGTTGATGAAATTTTGGAAGAAACTGCAGCGTCACTGAGAGCTGAAGATGTGGCTGTATTCGGCGCCAATGCGATTGATGTTTACGGCGGCACAGCCCTTATGTATGGGGTCGCTTTAGGCGGTAAACCTGCGAAGATTATCTCAGGGATCATGTCTGAAATCAGCCATATCATTGTCGCGGTCGGGCTGGAAAAACTGATACCGGGTTCCGTGAATGATATCATCTTAAAAACGGGGCGCAAAGACGTCGACGCCTCGCTGGGAATGGCCGTCGGGTTGACACCCATTGTCGGCCAGGTCATGACGGAAAAAGAGGGCATCACAATGCTGGGCAATGTCGATTGCACTGTGATCGGAAAAGGCGGGATCTCCGGAGCCGAAGGCGGCACAACCATGCAGATTGAAGGACAAAAAGAGGACGTCGAAAAAATCTTACAGACCATTCAGGCTGTCAAAGGCATCTCAGTGAGCGGTATCTCCGAATCTCTCCCGGACTGTGTCGCGCCGCACGAAAAATGTAAAGTACACCGGGGCTGTATTTATAAAAGAACAAAGCGTCGATAGGTTTGTATCAGCCGGGGATTTCCCGGCATAACGCAAGAATAGAGTTGGTCATTTGGTTATAAAGGAGAGTGATGATGATTCCACAGGTGGCGAATGATTACATCACGGATTTTACCAAGTATCGATTCGATCGGGTTGAAGATGTGGCCATACCGACGATTACGAGGCTATTGTCGTTTTTCCGGAAGCATCAGTTGTCGGTCATCTATCTGACGATGGGATCACGGTCAAAGGGGTTGGAATACCTTCTCTTTACGGGGGTTTCGACCAATATGTGTGTGGAGACCACCGCGCGTGATGCCGCCGACAAGGGATTTCGATGCGTCTTGATCGAGGATGGTTGTGGGGCTTCTGCTCAAAGCTACCATGATGCTGCGATGACAACATTTCAGCGGTTATTTGGAAAGGTGAACACCTCAGTGGAGGTCATCGCGGAGCTCAAATCGAAGATCGAGCCCTAAGTCCAGCGCTCGATATTTCTCGTACGTAATATAGTTTTGGAGATCCATTCCATTTCCATTTTATTTTACCTCATTACCCGGTTCCCAAAATGCGTACCCTCCTGGAATCTCCCGGTGCTGAGCATAAAAGCACACCGCCAACTATTTTTCTATGATAAGGTGCTCCTGCGCAACAAATCTGACCCACCGACTCGTATCCACAAACTGCTCCTCATCTTCCTTCAACACTTTCGCCTCATCCGACTGCCTCCAGGCTAAAAACGCCTGGAACGACTCCGGGCTGTCCCACCAGAGCTCCACAATCCCATCAATGTCAGACTGAAATCCGGGTACCGGATGACACTGAACATATTTTTTTAGCCCGGGTACGCTTTTGGCAGCCAGGGGGCCGTGCTTTTCTTTCCAATACCTCAGAAACTTCTCCCTGCTGAGACCAGGTTTCCTTTTGAGAAACGTCAAAGACTTAATCATGTATTTCTCCCTTCCTTTGAGTCCATGAACATGTTTATTTTAAATTTACGAATATCGAGGCTTCTTTCGACCTCTGCGGGCTTTCATAAAAGGTGATCCAACTGTTGTGATGGTCATTTTGTAAACAGATGGTTAATCTCTGCGATGTCCTCGGCAGTGTCAAGGTGCCACAATTTATCCAGTAAGTCGGTGGCTTTTTGCTTGCCTAGCGGACCCGAAGCCAAATACAAGAACTTTTCGCTGAGTTTTTCGTCCTCCAGAGGTTGATGGTCATATTCTCCTGAGGCCAGAGCGGCGGAAGCCTCCAAGATCCTTCCGTCTCGTAAAACCACTCTGATCAGAGCCGGTCGTTGCGATGGTGTCCGGCTGGTCATGCCCCGGTCGCCCCTTACCGTAATTCGCCTCGCGAGAGCTCGAATTTTATCATTTTTCAATGCCGTTTGGCTGTAATTCGCCACGCCTGTTTCTCTCAATACCAGATAGGACGCCAGGACATGGGGTATGGAAAAACGAGCTGCCAGAGGATTCTGCGGTGCAGCATCATTCAGTGTCGCTGCCATGGAATAGGTGTGTACATCCAATCGCTCGATCTCTTCGGGTAAAATATCATGTCCTTTCGAGATGGATATCAGCGCATCGAGTGCCGGATGAATGCAACGGGCACACGCATGAATTCTGTAGTACCCCCGTTCGATTTCCCAACGCTCCCCCAGGCCCTCAAGGACTTTATCCACATCCAGGAATACGCCGGCGATATTCCCGAAAATCGTGCTGATGCCGTCACGCTCCCCGGTGAAACCGTCGTTTACCAGATCCGCCGCCAAAACCCCCATGGCGGCGCCAAAGCCTGCATAAACGTTCCGAACCGTAGCCCCTTCGTAAGCCGCCCGGTTCGATGAAGCCAGGTTCAGAGATGTAGAGACGTTGAGCGTCTCCCTCAATCTGCGCGGGTCATATCCCATCAGCAGACCGGCAGCCGTCGCTGCTGCCAGCACCGGCCAAGAACCATGGGTATCCATTCCCGGCCGCAATGTCGTTGCCAGACCGACCCTCGCCGCAACTTCATAGCCTGCGATGATGGCCTCAAGAAGTTGTCCGCCCGAAACTGCCTGCCTCTCAGCGACAGCCAGTCCTGCCGCGACGGCGTAAGTTGCCGGATGGCCCCCGGTAAAACGATGGCCCCCATCAAGTTCATGCCACACCCCGGCGGTGCCATGGACCAATGCCGCCCACATCGCATCCGCCCGTTGATTGCTTCCCAAAATCGAGCTACAAGGCGCCGCGGATGCAGCAGCCATCTGACCCGCTAACGCCTGGATCTGCGGCTCATCCATGGCTGCCAATATAACACCTGTGGTGTCCACCAATATTCGCCGTCCTGCTTTGACCACCGATGAAGGGATCCGATCGAGGGTTATCGATGTGACAAGCCCGGTTAAGGTGTCCAAAAAATCATCAGATCTCTCATTGGTCTGCTTCATTCAATCTTGCTCCCGGTAAGCGCTACAAATGTTACGGTGAAGATACCGGAGGTATCAGGAATCTCGTAAGATCTCGAATGTCTGCAATGTCTCCAAGCGTATCCACTTTGTCAATCACAGCCTCGCTCTGCTCTTTGCCGATTACAGGCTCAGCAAGGTCGCGAAATTTTTTCCGAATCATTTCCTTCGACAAAGGCGCATCAGGGCCACCGCCACTTCGTTCCACCTCCTCCGTGTATACCTCGCCGTGCCCGGTTTTTACCGTTACCCGTGCCGGCCGTTTAGACGGTGTCATGGCGCTGTAATGAGGGTCTTCCCTAACGCGTATCCGGGCAGCAACTGCGCGAAGCCGCTCGTCTCTGAGTGCTGCACTTCGAAATTCATCAGCCCCGGCCGATCCCCGAACCAGCATGGACGCAACCGCCCAGGGTATGGAAAATTTCGCTCCCAGATCTGTCTGCGGCATCTGATCGTTCAGTGAAGCCGCCCAGTCAAAGGTCATGACCTCCACTGCGTCTATATCATCCGGATCCACAGGATGTTTCTTTATCAGTTTTTCCGCCGCTTCCACTGCAGGATGAGCAAATCGACACGCTGCGAAAGGCTTGATAAAGCCTTGCGTGATCTCATACTGCCGACCCAGTCCTTTTACAAGCCGCTCGGGATCAAGCCATGGGGAAATGATTGCGCCATAAATCGAGCCGAGGGCATCATGTTGCGGGCTAAAATTTGCCTTTGCCAGTTGTGCGGCGAGAATGCCGGCCGTTGCACCGACTCCGGCATAAACATTTCGCACCGTACGTCCCTGGTATGCATTTTCGAATGATGGCATGATTTCCAGATGAACGGCCAGAGCGATCGTATTTTTCATGCGTATCGCGTCTGCGCCTTCGAGGCGTGCCGCGGCTGAAGCCGCAGAGACATTATGGTAGGTGCCATGGGGATGAATTTCCGCCCTCAAACGGCTGGCCATACCAATCCGAGCGCCGATATCATACCCCACGACCAGGGCCGTCAAAAACTCAGCGCCCGATGCACCCATAGCTTCCGCCGCCGCCAGGGCAGCCGGAACGAGGTGAACCGGCGGGTGGGCGGCAGGCAGAAGGGGTTTTCCCGGCGGTGGTCTATGTCCGGAATCAAAATCCAGCCAGGTGGCTGCGGTCCCATTGACCAGCGCAGCATTCAATTTACTCGATTGAAGGTTATGGCCAATGACCGTGCAGGGCCCGCCGCCTTGACGTCCCAATCGGTGGGCCATAGCAGAGGCCTGGGGTTCAATCGAGCCTCCCATGATCACGCCGAGGGTGTCCAGAAATACATGGCGCGCATGCTCTACGACCTCGCAAGGTAGGTCCTCGAGCCGGGTGGAAACCGCATATTCCGCCAGGCAGTCGACGGCATCCCTTTCTTCGTTTGGAAGACAGGGGCCTTTGTGCTCGCTTTTCACAATCAGGTCGTAACCCGACATCGATTCAAGATCCTTGTTCGGTTCGCTTTTGGGGATTTGGTAAAGCCCTAATTGGAACCGGGCAAAAAACAGATTCATTCTTTTGGCTGGTGGTTGCCGTCAACGGGCGTCGGTGCTTCATTTTTCTATTATGAACCGGCGTTTTGAATGTGGCCGGTCATCTGGGTGATAGTATTCAATTCCGGTAAATTCATGGCGTCCTGATAAACGGCTTCTGCGATGTTGCGGCTCCAGACCTGATCCGTTAACTCATAATACTTAATCCGCAGGTCATCGGAACTGTATGGATCTTCGGCGTCACCCTTGTTCATAAGGGTCTCGGCCTCCAGGACCGAGCCATCTTTCAAAACCACCTTCATTTTAGAAGGCCTGTGAGCCGGCATCATGGCGGTCAGCTCGGGATCTTCAACCACGGAGACCTTCTGAGCCAATTCCCTGGCAACCGGATTCTGGATGGCCTCAGGAGTAAAGCTATGAATTCCCGTGGATCCGTGAACAATCGAAGTTGCGACGGCAAAAGGGATGGAAAACTTTCCGGCCAGCATGTTCTGTGGGTTCGGATCACTGAGCTGAGCCGCCAGAGAATACGTCTTGACCTCCACCTTATCGATTTCATCCGGCATGATCTTTTGTTGCGGCCGCCGGGACATGATTTCGTCAAGGGCATCAAGAGTGGCATGATTGTATCGGCAACAGGCGTGTATTTTGAAATAATTGCGACCTATCTCGAAGCGGTTGCCGAGTTCCTCTGTCATCACTTTGGTATCGAAACTTTCGGAAACAACGGAACCATAGACGGTCTGGAGTCCGTCTGCCTCACCGATAAAACCGGACCGCACCAGATCGTGAGCCATGATTCCCATATACCCACTGACACCGGCATAGACGTTTCGGACGGTTCCTCCCTCCAGCATCGTCCGCCGACTGGTCGCCAAACCGAGAGATGAGCTGATATTAATGATTTGTTTCATTGTTGACACGTCATAGCCTGACAGCTTTCCGACCGCAACAGCTGCCCCAACCGTCCCCCATGTTCCGTGGGGGTGCATGGACATTCTCAGTTTACAGGCAATGCCTATACGTGTCCCGATTTCGTATCCCAGTACGAGGGCGGTTATAAAATCACGTCCGGACAGACTTTTTTCTTCTGCTATCGCCAGGGCGGCAGGGATCACATGGATTCCAGGATGTCCTCTGCCGAATTGGTTACCTTCGTCGAGTTCGAGAAAAGTCCCGGCCGTCCCGTTGATCAATGCGGCTTTTGAGGCCTCTGTTCTTTCTCCTGAGCCAAAGATCGTGGAAATGCCCTGGTCGTTGTTCGCCAGGATTCTCTCTGATAAGACTTTCACCTCTTCTTCCTGAGCCCCGGCAGCGATAGCGGCCAACGTATCCGCCGTAACTTCGCATGTTCTTTTAATGACGTCTGACGGTAGATGATCAAATTGGCAATTACAAATAAATTCTGCGATGTGGTCGAGATAGTTAGACATTTCAATCCTCCTCTTACCAACAGTGAGTTGCGTACTCAAATTAACCAATTTGCCGGTAAGAGCGCGCGGCATCATCACCGGCGATTTTACCCAAAACAAGGGCAGATAGCAGACCGTTGCCCGATAGATAACCTTTGGGGCCCGCTTTTCCGGAAAACCCCACTGCCGTTCCTCCACCCGCATATAGATTTGGAATCGGGGAACCGTCCATACAAATCACCTGGCCGCGATGATTGACCTTTAGTCCACCCTGGGTATGGAAAAGGGCACCCGTAACCTTTACACCGAAATAGGGAGGTTTCAAAGGTATTTCAAATTTCTTGCGGCCCAGTGGATCTTGGATTTCCCCCATGGCAGCCTTTTGAAATTCCTCATGCGTATGCATCATCTTCTCAACAGGCAGTCTAAAAGATACAGCCAAATCTTCAATGTTTTCGAATTTTTTAATCGCACCTATTTCCAGACATTGCCTGAAATCCTCATATTCGATGACGGTATCATAGATACGCTGATCGAAGATCTCTATGGCAACCCCATCTTCTTGTTTCAAAACATCAAGGGCATGCTCCGAGTAACCATGATACTCGTTTACAAACCGTTTCCCCTGCAAGTTGACCTGGTAGCCCCCCAGGCTAATAACGGCCCATGTAAGCAGCGTTCCATGGGGATAGGCAACCGATCCGTGAGCCTGGTAGGCTCCCATGCAATCCAGTTGGGCCCCAAGCGCCTCTCCCCAGAGGATTCCTTCGCCTGTGTTGCCCTCATGGCCGAAATAATAGGCATCGGCCATTTCAGGTATATACTTTTTAAGCATTTCGCGATTGGCACCGAATCCGTTCAGCCCAAGGATCACTTTTTTTGCCCTGGCCAAATTCCGGCCGATCCCCTCGATTTCAACCTCTGCTCCGAGCACGCCTTGATCCTGCTTTGTGGCCACCAACCTTTTCACCGGGGCATTATAAGCAATGTCGATATTTTCAAATCGCCCGGTAGCATTGATCAAATCATTGATGAGATGGGCTCCTTTGCGACTGCGGTTGGCGTGAATCCGGTAGCTTGAATGACCGGGGTAGATGAACTCGGTGACCAGTTCCAGATTTATGCCGATGTGAGCATTCAACCAATCCACCAACCTGGCGGCTTGCTCGGCCACGTGCCGAGTGAATTCCGGATCGCTCTGGTAATTGTTCTTCTTTAAAATATCTTCTGTCATGAGTTCGAGGGAGTCTTCAACGCCGGCTTTGGTTTGAGCTTTTGTGCAGGCAGCAGGGACCATTGCCTGACTTAAGGAGGTATTTCCGCCAGCCTCCCTTTCTTTTTCCAGAATAAAAACCGAAACCTCCTTTTGAGCGGCGGCAAAAGCGGCGATCAGCCCGCAACCTCCAGCACCGATGACCAGAACATCCACCTCGATATCCCAGGAAATTTCGTCAGGGTTGTCAATAAACAGGATGAGATCTTTATTACTATCTTTTTGCCGGACCATACCCTCCAAATCCTCCGAATATCTGATTCCAGATATGTCTAGTTGTAATGCTATTATAACAGTGACTCGACTTCGTCAAGCTTTCACAATCATCTCGCTGAAGGTGACAGCCCTTGGCCAAGTATCGATGAGAAAAAGAGAATAGGATGATAGATGTGAAAAAACATATGTGTCCATATGACCCATCTGCTCCTGAAAACAGAAATGACCCCCTAAACAGCTGTTTGATTTTAGTTAATTGATCTTTTAAATTTTTTGAAGGATCCCCCTCCAATTCCATGCCTGCCAAAGGACTTATAGTGGTTGTCAAAAAAACGTTCCGGTATTCAAACGTTTTTTTATACAACCACTTATGCCGCAATTCCGTCATTCGGAACATTATTATGGAAAACGGTATAAAACGCCTAAAGCTCCCACATTCAATACCACTTGTTCTTTCTGGATAACCGGAAAAGGAGAATAGATAAGGGCCCGGGCCGTGTCAAGTTAAACCGAGAATCACAACAATTCAGCCAAAGTGTGGGCTGTGCATACCTAATATACAATCTTGGATAGTTACGCAGGTGACGGAACTTTACACTTGAGATATGAAAACAATATCACAAAGACGACGTCAAAACGGGTGGCTATCCCGCATTATTCAGCAAAGCTACGCGGGAACCTCACTGCGCGACGGGGCACGCGAACTCGCAGTATCGGCAGGTCTTTGTAACCTCGCTGGGCTCTTCGATCCCCATGATCGAACCATCGAGTATTTCCACCTCGGTATCGAGTTTGTCCTGCTCCTGCTTGCAGATCGCCCTCTCGAAGGTCCCGCTTCGGAACGCCTCTCTCGGACAGGCCCGGTGGCAGGGCATGTCGCAGCCATTGCACGGGTCGAAGTCGCTAGGACCGTTTGGCTCGAGCTCAGCCTCCATGAAGATCCCTCGAAGACGGACACGCGTTCCAAAATCAGGCGTGACCAGGAGGTTGTTTTTGCCGATCTTCCCCAGGCCGGCTAGAGCGGCGGAATCCTTGAGGAAAGCCCCCCCGTACTCG
>Ga0255055_10001050_pt1 | contig 20959 bp, 20 predicted proteins | sample JV7_2_27_MG_FD_188633 | JGI IMG/M metagenome (GOLD analysis project Ga0255055, IMG submission 188633) | Seawater microbial communities from Jervis Inlet, British Columbia, Canada - JV7_2_27 | ecosystem: Environmental > Aquatic > Marine > Inlet | place: Canada: British Columbia | collected...
TTTCCGAGAATCCGCCGGATTGTATCACCCGGGCCGGTGCGGGGCCCCGGGCTCGCTGGTCACCCAAAGAAGAGGCGCACCACCCGGTGCGCCTCTTCTACTTCGTCGTTCAAGCTCGTGTCGGGTGAGTTAGACCTCTAACGCGTGACCGGCTGCACACGTTTCAACCGCGTGCCTCGGAGAACCCAGCCGGCCACGCTGCCGAGCAGGATCGCCCCAAGCAGCATGCCGACCGTTTCCAGTCCCCCAACGTTGAAAGGAGGCGGTTCGATGGCTTTCGTCGAGTCTATATCCAGTTTCACAGCCTTAGCGATTGCGAGTGCCGCCGGCTCGCCAGACTTCGCTACGGTGGATGCCGCCAGCTCATCAGCTTCCGCTGCATTTTCACCGGCAGAGCGTTCACTTGGCGGACCGAGCACGGGCTTGGGCAGGCGCACTCCATGCCTTGCTAATCCAGCCGCGAGTGCCTGCTTTCCATCCTCTGTGACCGTGTACCAGTTGCCGTCCATTGGGCCGGCTCCGTTTACGATCTCCAAGTAGTAGGCATAGCCGAGCGATCCGGGAAAGTACACGATCCGGTCGAACATGTGACGTTCGGAGCCTTCCACATAACCACGTGTAAGGAGGTAACCACGGCCAACTTGTGCGGGCGCAGCGATTGGGTGATCCAGGTTCATGAAGTGATTCATATCCAGCGATGGGAGCAAATCCGCGTCGGTGATCTCTATCTCGCCATACCAGTCCGGGCCAGAGATGGTGACAATTTCGAAGCCTCCCTTTGCTGACGCCGGCAAGGTTAGCGCTCCTGCTATTGCCGCAACGATGAGTAACAGTTTGAACCCTTTCATTGTTCTTTACTCCTGTATTAAGGACTCGGCGATCAATACCGCTTCATCTAGCTGTAATTCAGTTTCAAGTCGGTAGGTGACGCCTTCGTCCGTCCAAATCAACACGTGTCCGGTGATGAAAACTCGCTGCCCTGGATCGTTTTCCACCAGCTCCAGGAAGTGGTCGCCGGTGGTCCAGATTGCAGGACGTCCATTGACCGTTGTCTGCCGAATACTTTCGGGCGACAGTTTTTGTACTAGCGGGCCGGGCGGGATCACGTAAAGAGCTAGGTGTTCTGTCTCCCAAACCAGTACGACGGTATTCCCTGTTTGTGAGAGTAAGAAAACGCGATCGGGTAGCGCTAAATCGCGCGGCAGAGGCAAGTCGACGCTGGAGGTTCCTCTCGCCGCTTCCAATGTGGTTTCGCCTGGCAAATCGACCTCAAGCTGTGGCGCGATGGGGGTTGGCTCGCCGAGGCTAACTTGCACGGCGCCGATCCCCAATACCTCTTCCAATGCGGCCCGCACCGGTGGTACGGCGAAAGCCGCAACAGCTACCACCAGGAAAACGGCCGCGGCCCAAGCCAACCCCCGCGCGATTGTCCGAGCGGCGGCTGTCTTCCGAACGGCCAGGTCGGGAGTTGCCGGGTATTTGAAAGCCACGGCCAGCTTCTTGATCTGTGCTTCGAAATGTTCTTCCTCGTTCATGTTTATAGGCCTGGTTGCAGGTCTGGAAACTCGGATTCGACTATGTCACGCAGCCGATTCAGCCCGCGGTGCAACCTGGATTTCACGGTGCCGCGCGCCACATCTAATATCGACGCCATCTCGGCCTCCGGGACTTCGAGGAAGTAGCGCAAGTAGATCACTTGCTGATCGGCTTGCTTCAGCCGACGGATGGCCTGCCAGAGGAGCTGAGAGTCATCACGGTCCAGGTCGGGTGCCGCCTTTATTTCGCGCCGCCCCAATTTTTGGAGCGCATTCCAGTATCTCCCAACCGCTCGCCGGCGATTGCGCGACAAGTTTGAGGCGATGCGGAGCAGCCACGGCCGAAGCGGGAGGCTCTCATCGAAGCGATCCAAGTGTCGAAGGGTACGGATGAAAGTCTCCTGAGCCACGTCTTCAGCCTCGTCCGGATCGCCGAGCAGCAAGTAAGCAAGCCGGAAAACCGATTCCTGGTGATGACGTACCAAATTCTCCCATGCAGATTCCTCGCCGCTGCGCGCGCGTCGGACCAGTTCCGCATCACTTGTTGGATCCACTGTCTTAGAACGATACACCGCTCGAGCGGAATCGGTTCCCTATAACGATTGTTTTCCTACGGGTGATGGATGCGCGGATCAGCCTGAGGCTACGAAAGGGGCTGAACTAGGATGTGCCCCGCAACTTCACGTCCGAGGGCGTGCTCGTCGCCATTGGTCTTAATGGTAACCGGTCCTTCGAATGGTGCGCTGGATAGAACGCGGACTTCGACTCTTGGGAACAGCCCGAGATCTCCCAGATAGCGGAGCATCTCAGCATCGTGATCGCTGACTTCTGCGATGACCGCAGCCTCGCCGGCTTCGAGTTCTGATAGACGTCGCAGGTTGGACTTTGGGATGGTTCCGTCGCGGGAGGGGATGGGTGCACCGTGCGGGTCCGTAGTGGGGTGACCAAGTTTGTCATCCATGAGGTCTTCCATTTCCTCTGAGAGCACATGCTCCCAACGGTCGGCCTCCTCGTGGACCTTATCCCATGGAACACCCAGCGCCTCGGCCAGGTAGCTCTCGACCAGACGGTGGTGGCGGACGACTTCCAGCGCGATCCTTTCCCCGGATGGCGTCAGCTCGACCCCCTGATAAGGTTCGTGAACGACTAGCTTCATCGTTGCCAGCTTCTTGACCATACCGGTCACGGAGGCCGGTGCGACGTGAAGACGCTCCGACAGTTCGGTCGTAGAGACCTTTCCGCCCTCTGCCTGGAGCTCGTAGATGGCTTTTAGATAGTCTTCAACTGCTTGTGTCTGCATAAGCAACAACCAAAATTAGGCACACCTAAATCTATGATAGATATACCTTTTGGAGACACGGTTGTCAAGCGGCCTTCGGTTCTTTGACGCACAAGCCCCTTCCGATGGCCGAAAACTAACAAACTCGACGATCCACAGAGTTCCTGCTACATGCCCCGGATCAGCCCACCAGGTTGGCAGGTCCGACAGAAGTTGGTGATCTTTCCACCCGCGGAAACTTCAGAAACATTCCCACCACAACGGGGGCAAATTTCACCACCTCGCATGTGAACCGAGAAGAAGTCGCGAGGTTTCAGGTGGATGTCCTCGCCCATCGCTAGGCGGACTTTGTCGATCGACTCGGACAGGATCTCTTGCGTTGCCAAGTAGAGCCGCTCGATTTCTTCTGAACTGAGCTCGGTCCGCTTGCGGTACGGATGGATGCGAGCCTTCCACAAGATCTCATCCGCATAGGCGTTGCCGATTCCGGCGACGAACCGCTCCCGGGCCAAAACCCCCTTGATCTCGCCCCTGAAGCGCTTCAGCCGCGATTGGAATTCGTCTTGCGAGATGTCAAGCGCGTCAGGTCCCATCTCGGAGTATGTGGGCACATCCGAAAGATGCTCGACAAGATAAAGCTGCCCCATTCGCTTCAGGTCCACATAGCGGAGCTCTTCATCCGGATCGGCGAAGAGCAGGACGACATGTACCGGACCGGCTTTCTTAGCTCCTGGGGCAGCCAGCTGAAATCGTCCCGTGAGTTTGGGGTTTACTGCAAGGCGAATATCCGCTGGACCTGACGCCTGGTCTTCTATTTTGAGATTGAAGATCACGAATTTGCCCCGGCGCAGAATGTGCTCGACCCGAGCACCGGTCAGAGTTTCAGCGAATCCGTTTCCAATCAAGTCGCGCGACACGATTGGCCCTCCGCGACCGGAAAGGGTTGCGCGCGCGATAGACCGGCCACTCACCCGGGCCTGGAGCACATCACGCACGACTTCCAACTCCGGAAGCTCAGGCATGGCGTGTTTGCCGCGCCCCGCATACCCCTATGCAAATCAGGGCCGGGGCTCCAATGCGTAGACTGCATAGTAGCCATCGAAGTATTGCTCGCGCATTTCTGGGCAGCGCTGCCCCAGTTGTTCGGGACCGAGCACGATGTGGGTTACTCTGTATTTGCCGATGAAATTCTCCATGAGGCCGCAATCAATCTCGTCACGATAGAACCATTGGAGCAGCCGCACCCGATCGTGCCAATTGATCACTTCTCCCCTGCGATATGGAATGGATTTGAAATCTGCCAGGATCGGTGTGCCGGTAGCTAGACGAAAATTTTCCAATTTCGATGAAACTGCAAACAGTTGCTCGGAGGACCTTTCTGCCTGCACATAAGCGTAAAGCGCGCGCTCGGGCGCAATTCCCCGCTGCAGACTCTGAATCACCATCCAGATGAGGCCGCCGATGATCGACAGACCGACCAAGATTATGCTGACGGCCGGAGCGATCCGGCCGATTCGCTCTCCAGTGTTTTTGCTCAGCCAAACCGCAAACCAGCCAGCAAGAGCTGCCATTGAGAGCGGCACCAGATAGACCGATAATCGCCAGGGGAAAAGAAGCGCCAGGGCATCGCTCCCGCCGAGAACCTGAATTAATGTGAGTGTCGCTCCGACTGCGCTTGAGATCAGCATGAGCGCAAACAGCTGTGTGCCTCTGGTCACGATCAGGGCCAAGCCGATCAGTGTGGCCGTTGCGAGAGCCGCGGGGCCAAACCACTCTGCTACGACGGCATGTGCGGGAAGCCGGAAATGAACCAGGATGTCGCGCGCATCTGCGGCAGTCGGGAGAAACGAATCGATGGAGTAGACCAGAATGGGCAGCACCAGGACCAGTGCAAGGGCGCTGATCTGGAGAGATTGCCTGTAGTTCTTGTGCGCACGGAATTCGAGAACCACGTAGGTAAGGGTGAGAACGGCTGCGCTCAGCAAGTAGGTAGGATGAAACGTAGCCGCCACGGCCGCCGCCAGGACCGCACGGTATGGGTGACCTTTGAGGAACTGCTGAACAGAGAGCAACAAGAACACGCCAAAACTGCTCGGTTGCAGAACGGTGCCGAGCAGTCGCTGCCCCGCCAGGCCGCCATCGAACAGGTATGTCCAATCACCACCGATCCCGCGGCCAAGCAATGCATGCACCGCGGCGGAGTGCGATATGAAGATCAGCGCAATGAAGATCCCACGAGTGGTTCGGGAACGATCCACATCAAACAGACGATTTGCGATGTGTCGCAGACTGTAGAAGTAGACCGCGAAGAGCAAGAAGTAGTACAGATAGTAGGCTGCCTGTGGGAGAAAGCGGGTGGTGACGAGCACCAGCCAGGTGAACACAGGAGTAGGATCAGTGGTGTTTGCCAGCCAATCCTCAGCAAGCAACCCATGCCCGGCTTGAGCCAAGCCGTGAAGAAAGTATTGGTTTTGATTGGAAGTGTAAAGTGGGGCCTGACCGTAGGCTAAGCCAAGCAAGACACCCCAGGCTGTAAATTCCAGTGCTGCCCGTAGGCGGGCACGAATCGGCATGGGCGAACTATCATGCATGTGATGCTTGCTTGCAAGGGTTCATCGGAGGCAGGGGTGGCGCGGGGTGGGTGCCAACTCGGGCTGGATGACAAACCACACTTGACCCAAGTGAGAGCCTCAAGCATATTGCCTTCGGCAGACGACCGCCAACTTACCAGTATCGGTAAACTAAAGACCCATGGGGACAGAGCCAACACTTGCGGACGCAGTAATCGCAGCCACCATAACCATGCTGGCCACCGGGCTTGGTGCGCTGCCCTTTGTTTTCGTTCGGCGCTTCCCCGACAATCTAGCGCGCCTCGGTTGGGCATTCGCCGGCGGGATCATGCTCTCGGCCTCGGTCTTCAATCTCATCATCCCTGGCGTTAATCAAGGCGGAGTTCCACCGGTCGCTCTCGGAGTACTGGTTGGAACTGCCATCATTGGGCTGGCCTCCATGTACCTCACTCGCCATGAGCATGACGAGCGTGGTATCCCCATCCCAACCCCCGGCGTTCAAGGCGGTACGCGGGTCGTCCTGATTATGGGCACGATGTTTTTGCACAGCTTTCCCGAGGGCCTTGCGGTTGGGGTTGCCTACGGATCCGGCGCAGCGGCACTGGGCGTGCTGGTAGCGGTTGCTATCGCCATACACAACATTCCCGAGGGCGTAGCGGTCGCACTCCCGTTAAGAGAGGCAGGGGTGAGCGGCTGGAAGAGCGTTGGCTGGGCCATATTCTCCAGCCTCCCGCAGCCCATTGCGGCGATTCCCGCCTTCTTAGCGGTCAAGATTTTCGAGCCCTTTTTACCATTTGCATTTGGCCTGGCGGCCGGGGCGATGTTTTTCGTAGTACTCAGCGAGATGATTCCCGAAAGCCGCGCTAATGACGCGGAGCGACTCACCAGCGCCCTGGCTACGATGGTAGGCTTCCTGTTTCTGATGGGTCTTACCAGCCTGTTGCTCCTGCCAGGCTCCTAAATACCACCCCATTCAAGATTCAAGCGCTTCAACCACGATCCAACGCTCGTGCTACGGCTCCGGCGAAGCCGAGCAGTTGCTCGTCGGCGCCGCTGCGGCCGACAAGTTGGATGCCGAGCGGTAGACCGCTCGGAGCTATCCCCGCTGGTAAGCACACGACCGGCAGATATGCGTGGGTCCACGGAACTGCCATGATCGGATCACCGATGGATTCGAGACCGCGCGGTGCGGGCCCTGTGGCGGCCGGGCTCATCCAGACATCGATTCCCAGGTCGTCCATGGTTCGTTCCAGGTCCGCGCGCAAGCGAGCGGAGCTCTTAACTCCTTCATCGACGACGCTAGAGTCGAGAGCACCGCCTTCGGCGAACAGCGCCGCGGATTTCGGTCGGTAGCGATCACCGTACTTACTGAACCACTCGCGGTGCAAGGCCGCGAATTGAGCCGCGATCAGCCTGCGGTGACGGTCGGAGATCGCAGCAGTGTCGGCCAGGCTGTCTGTGTGCAAGACTCGACATCCCGCGGCCGAGAGCGCGGCGACGGTGTGATCAAAGGCGGATTCGGCTACCGTTTCTATGGGATCGAGGTGCGATGGCGCCGGCAGCCCGATGGCTGGAAGGGCGGATTCGGTCGTCGCATGCCATCCGTCGCAAACGATCTCGGCCGCGAAGGCAATCATTTCCATGTCGCGAGCCAAGAATCCCACGTGGTCCATTGCCGGCGAGAACGGCACCACACTATCGACAGGAACCCGGCCGTACGACGGCTTGAAACCGACTACGCCGCAATAGGCAGCGGGAGTCACGATCGAGTCGACGGTCTGTGTGCCGATTGCTAACGGCACATACCCGGCTGCCACCGCCGCAGCCGAGCCGCTGCTTGAGCCACCAGGAGTGTGGCGCTCGTCGTGTGGGTTGGTCGTGGGCGGCGGCTCCGAGAAGGCGAACTCGGTCGTAGTGGTCTTGCCCAGGACGATGGCGCCCGCGGCCCGGAGCCGGCTCACCACCGTCGCCTCAGGCCCTGCGAACAGCCTGCCAGGTAACGTCGAGCCGGCCCGGGTCGGAAGACCGGTGACGTTGACGATGTCCTTGACCCCGATAAGAAACTGGCGAAGCGACGGGTCCTGCCGATCGGCCTCGGCGAGCAGTCGGCGCCGCCTCTTGGGTTCGACGACGAGCGCAAGCAGCCTCGGCTCGACGCGATCCACCAGGTCGCACGTTTCTTGGATCAGCTGTTTTGCCGCTGAGTCCACGCCGCCCCGAGCCCCGCACCTATCGCTATTCCCACCGCGATCCCGGTGGCTATGTTGTCTATGGCAACACCTATCGCCACTCCAATGCCCACTCCAATGGCGATGCCTTGACCCATCCGGTTTTCGTTTGCTTCTGGCTTCTTTTCCATCCTGGCTCACCTCTTTATTTTGCTGACTAGCTGTCATCTGGAAGCGTTAATTAACACCCACGCTTAACCGCAATTCAGGCGAATTCTCGTCACAATAAGGAAGCAACTCACGAATAATAACAGCGCCTCACTGCCCGCCAATGAAGATTACATTTGGCACCTCCTCGATTTAGGCACACCTAATAAACTAGTGAGCGCAAACTAACATATTGTCGAGATAAGCGATGACTGAACATCTATTTGCGTTGATTACAGCTCTGATCCTTCTTGCCTCCGCGGCTGTCATCTTCTATCCCCGTTATGGCGTAGTCCCGCGCTGGCGTCGGGCGCGGCAGCAGACCGAGCGGGTACGTATTGAAGACGCTCTCAAGCACATTCTTGGATGCGAGATGAGCGGGGAGCGCTTCACGGCCAACAGCCTGGCGGGCGCTCTGCAAATCACCGCCGATCAGGCGGCAAACCTGCTGTTGGATATGGAGCGCCGCGGCCTGCTGCACGTCGAGGGTGATTCGATCCGTCTGACCCCTGTCGGCCGCCAATCGGCGCTTCACATTCTGCGTGCGCACCGGCTGTGGGAGCGCTACCTTGCAGATGAAACCGGGGTCGGCGAACTGGAATGGCATGGAGAGGCGGAATGGCAAGAGCATCAACTGACTCCGGAGGAAGCGGAGGCGCTTGCTGCCCGCCTTGGGAATCCAACCCACGATCCACATGGGGACCCCATCCCCAGCGCGGAAGGAGAAATGGTGCTCCACGAAGGCATACCGCTAATCTCCGCCACAGTCGATGAGCCGCTCGAGATTGTTCATATCGAGGACGAACCACAGGCGGTATTCGCTCAGCTGCTTGCCGAAGGTCTGTATCCGGGAATGGAAGTGCGGCTGGTGGAACGGTCGCCCCACCGGATCCGCTTCTGGGCAGGCGGCGACGAACACGTTCTCGCGCCGGTGGTAGCGGCCAATGTCTCTGTCGCTCGGCCATCGGACAACGGCAGAGACCTGGAGGGACCCTGGCTGAGCGACCTGGCCCAGGGCGAGCGATGCCGGGTGGTGGAAATCTCCGCGCAGTGCAGAGGTCTGGAACGACGTCGATTGCAGGATCTCGGGTTTTTACCGGGAGTTGAGCTCCAAGCCGAACTGACCGGCTCGGGCGGAGACCCGGTGGCATATCGTATTCGAGGCGCGCTTATCGCCCTTCGAAAAGAACAGACTGATCTGATCCGGATCCAACTCGTGGAGGAAGCCGCTTGACGGCCAAAGGTCTTCCCTCATCGGATTGCGTGGATTGTCCCGTTCATCTCGCGGGCAACCTTCTAAAGCTGGGCGTCGACATGAAGGATTGGGACTTCGTCGTGGCGTTGGCCGGCAACCCGAACACTGGAAAGAGCACTGTTTTCAACGCGCTCACAGGGCTGCGCCAGCACACTGGCAATTGGCCAGGAAAAACCGTGGCGCGAGCGGAAGGTGGCTATGAGTTCGCCGATAAACGTTACAAGCTGGTCGATCTTCCTGGCACATATTCGCTTCTTTCCACGACCCAGGACGAAGAAATTGCGCGGGACTTCCTGCTGTTCGGACGGCCAGATGTCACGGTTGTCATTGTCGATGCCAACCGGCTTGAGCGAAATCTGAACCTTGCGCTGCAGGTCATGGAAATCACCGATCGGGTCGTGATCTGTTTGAACCTGATGGACGAAGCCCGGCGGCACGGCCTCGAAGTTGACGCGCGACGCTTGGCGCGCGATCTGGGCGTACCAGTCGTCCCCACCTCGGCCCGGTATGGCGAAGGGATGGATGACCTGGTGCATATGATCGACGAAGTAGCGGCCGGCAGGTTTGTATGCAAGCCGCACCGGATCGAATATTTATCCCGGTCTCTGAAGAAGGCCGTGTCGAAGTTGGCAGCTGAGGTTGAGGCTCAATTCCCGGGCCTGCCAAACACCCGCTGGGTGGCCCTGCGGCTGCTGGACGGTGACCCTCAAATGAGACAAGCGGTTCGGAGTGGAGAGCTGGGCGAACTCGCTCAACAAGTGGGAGCAGGTGCCCTGATAGGTGAGGTCGCGTGACAAGCGCAGCTGGAACTCAAGTCCTCGCTACAGCTACCGCACTTCGCTGGAAGATCGGCGGGAATCTGCATGAACAACTGGTCGAGGCTATCTACACCGATGCTGCCCGTATCGCAGATCGGGCAGTAACCCGACCGGACCGGAAGCCGCGGTTCGATCTGGATCGCACGATCGACCGAATCGTCACCAGCCGCGTCTGGGGATTTCCGATCATGGTGGTGCTGCTGGGGATGGTCATTTGGATCACGGTCACCCTGGCGAACATCCCCTCCGCATTTCTCTTTACGCTGCTCATCGACACCATCTACCCGTTCCTGAAGCAGGTCGCAGCAAACATCGGGCTGGCCTGGTGGATCGAGGGAATATTGATCGATGGCGTCTATTTAGCCACTGCGTGGGTGATTAGCGTCATGCTGCCGCCCATGGCCATCTTCTTCCCCTTATTTACGCTCTTGGAAGATTTCGGCTATCTCCCGCGCGTCGCATTCAATCTGGACAGCACCTTCAAGAAGGCCGGTGCGCACGGTAAGCAATCGCTAAGCATGGCTATGGGGTTCGGCTGCAATGCCGCTGGAGTGATCTCGACCCGTATCATCGATAGCCCGCGCGAGAAACTGATCGCCATCATCACCAACAACTTCGCGCTGTGCAACGGCCGCTGGCCAACTCAAATTATCATCGCCACGATATTCATCGGTGCGCTGGTGCCCGGCTACATGGCTGGAGCGGCGGCTGCGCTGGCGGTGGTGGGGGTTGCCGTACTGGGAGTGCTGCTGACTTTACTGGTCTCCTGGGTCCTCTCACGGTCGGTTCTAAAGGGCGAGGCATCTACTTTTAGCCTGGAACTCCCTCCATATCGACCCCCACGGGTCATGCAGACCCTCTACACTTCGATCATTGATCGAACGCTGATTGTGCTCTGGCGCGCCATCGTGTTTGCCGCGCCGGCCGGGGCGGTCATATGGCTGATTTCAAATGTCACGATCGGAGGCGCCCCGATCGCAGAGTACATGATCAATTTTCTAAATCCCTTCGGGCTGTTGCTCGGCCTCAACGGAGTGATTCTGGTGGCGTTTATTGTGGCCATTCCCGCAAACGAGATCGTCATTCCCACCATCCTGATGCTGACGGTCTTGGTCGGAGGTATGACAGGAGTGGGGGAAGGTGCCGGCGTCATGTTTGAGCTGAACTCGGAGGCCGCCACAGGAGCTATCCTCAGAGCCGGCGGCTGGACCCTGCTAACGGCGGTATCCGTTATGCTCTTCAGCCTCATCCACAACCCTTGCTCCACCACGATCTATACAACGTATAAGGAAACCGGGAGCAAGCGCTGGACTACGATTACGGCGCTCCTGCCCCTGTTCATGGGGTTTGCCATCACATTTTTCGTGGCTCAAATCTGGCGACTGGTTGTAGGTTGAGGGGCTATCGCAGAGTTTGGTGCGGGCCGAGCTGCTGGCGGACGTATCGCGCTCGGCCCTGATCGACCCACTGAACGGGTACGATCGCGCCGTTTTCAATCTCCAGGCCGGTGATCCGACCGGGGAAAACGCCGCTGCCGGTGTTGTAATAGGGAGGGCTCCCGTTGACCGGAAAAGACATTCGGTGTGTGTGTCCGCAGATCACAATTTGACTGTGCGCATCAATCCAATCGATGATGCGGTGCTCTAATTTCCCCTTCTCACGTTCGAGCGAGGCCGGCGCCTGCCACTTCCGAAGGAAATCGCGCAGCCGGTAGCCGAATCTTGCCGCACGCCGCGAGAAAAAATACATCGGATCACACAGAATATCGGCCTGATGGCCGTGGACCGCGAATAGTCGTTGGCCGCTCTGTCGATGGCGAAGGATGAGTCCTTCGTGCACCAGGAGACCATCTTTATCCCCTTGAAAGCGTGCTCTGCGCTTCACATCGTGGTTGCCTAAGATCAAGTGCAGGCGGCGCTCTTTGTCCAGGTCTTGGAAGAGGTTAAAGACCCGCTGGTGAGCCTGACGGATCTCCTCGAATGGCCAACCCTTCCATAACTCATCCCCATCGCCCACCTCGACATAGGTGAAGCCGCGGCGCACATAATTCTGAAGCGTAGCCAGGAAGAGTTCGGCATTGGGCAGGAATGCGTCGGCCTTGCCTCCGTTGCCGCGATGCAAATCGCTGAACAGGACGAACTTCGAAGAATCATCGAAGTTGATGGTCTTGGCAGTTTCCATCACCCGAGAAAGTCGGCGATGGATTCGGGGCAGCCATCCTGCTCTGAAGAAGGATGGAGGCCGCGTTGTGAATGTCTTGAGAGATGGAGAGCTCATTGAGTTGCGTTTCCTTGCGAGTGTCGATCAGCGCCGTTCTGATTACCGCCGCCGTGCAGATCGACCCTTGCACTTTATCATCGCCGAGCCGCGCCTCGCATAGTCGACGATTCCTAGATAGGCTTTCCGCTTTGTAAGGTCGGTGTAATGTCGAAAGTTATAATCCCAGCTCCATGTCGATAATCGAGGTACTGGACCTATTTCGGCGCGACCCGGCCTTTATGAAAAACGTGACGGCCTGGGAGAAATTGCCGGCCCGCGAAGCTAAATACGCGGATTTCCCGGCCGGCCTTGATCCGCGACTCATCTCCGCACTTCAGACGCGGGGCACCGCGCCGCTCTTCACACACCAGGCTGCGGCGGTCGAGGCAGCAATGGGTGGCGAGAACGTGGTGGTGGTCACAGGAACTGCCTCCGGAAAGACTCTCTGCTACAACCTGCCGGTGCTCCAGGCTTCACTGACAGATCCGGAAGCCCGGGCCCTGTATCTATTTCCCACAAAGGCCCTCGCCCAAGACCAGGCCTCCGCTCTGGCAGAACTACTGCAAACGCTGGACGCGGTAGAACAGGTGCCTGTTCGAACCTATGATGGCGACACCCCGCGAGCGAATCGAAGGGAAGCGCGCGATCAGGCGCGCATCCTCATTACCAACCCCGATATGCTGCATATGGGAATACTCCCGCATCACCCGAACTGGGCGGATCTATTTGGGAACCTGCAGTGGATCGTGCTCGACGAGCTCCACGTTTACAGAGGGGTATTTGGCTCAAACGTCGCCAATCTACTGCGGCGATTGCAGCGTATCTGTCGTTTCTATGGCGCCAACCCCAAATTTGCCCTGACCTCAGCCACTATCGCCAACCCGAAAGAGCTCGCCGAAAAGCTGATCGAGCAGCCCGTTCGGCTGATCCCGCCCGACCTGGACGGCTCGCCGCGCGCCGAAAAGCACGTGATCCTATACAACCCGCCGGTGATCGACGCCGCGCTTGGAATTCGGCGCGCATATACGCTCGAAACCACACGCATCGCAGAGCGCTTCCTGCAAGCAGACGTGCAAACCGCGGTTTTCGCCCGCGCCCGACTGACAACGGAGGTGCTTCTGGGTTATGTGCGGGACAGCGTCGAAGGCGCCGGTGGCGACCCCAAGGCCATCCGTGGTTATCGCGGAGGCTACCTGCCGCTCGAGCGGCGGGAAATCGAACAGGGCTTACGGGCGGGCACCGTGAAGGGGGTCGTTGCAACTAATGCGCTGGAACTGGGCGTGGACATTGGCCAGCTTGGAGCGGCGGTAATCGCCGGCTACCCAGGTACGATCGCCAGCCTGTGGCAGCAGGCCGGGCGCGCCGGGCGCAGGGCGGAGACTTCTGCCGCGGTGTTGGTCACATCTGGTGCGCCGTTGGACCAATTTGTTGCGGCCAACCCGCGCTACCTCTTTGAAAATCCGCCCGAGCACGGCTTGATCAACCCGAACAACTTGGCCATTCTGCTGCGCCATTTGCGTTGTGCGACCTTCGAGCTGCCGTTCGCGGCCGACGAAAGCTTCGGATCCTTTGAGGATGTGGGAGAACTGCTCGACTTTCTGGCCGAGGAGGGATCGCTGCATCACTCCAATGGAAACTACCGATGGATGGCGGACGCATATCCTGCCGAAGCGGTGTCCTTACGGACCGGTGAGGACGCGACCGTGGTTATCCAGGACGTGAGCGATGGCAAACCGATCGTGATCGGGGAAGTGGATAGCGCCACCGCGCCGATCCTGCTGCACGAGGGCGCAGTCTACACACATGAAGGTCGCTCGCACATCGTGCAGAGGCTGGACTGGAAGAATGCCATCGCGGAGGTCTCGCCGGAGCGACTGGACTATTACACGGATGCCTCTGAAGCCGTCGATCTAGAAATTCAAGAAGCCTACGATGCGGACGAAAGCCTGCCCGCACGAAGGGCGCACGGCTGGGCACAAATCACGGCTCAGGCCTCTTCCTACCGCAAGGTGAAGCGCTATACACACGAGACGTTGGGATATGGTGAAATTGACCTTCCGCCGCGCCTGTTCGAGACGACCGCCTACTGGCTCTGGATCGGACCAGAGACCGTTAAACGTTTGGAGGCGGAAGGTGTGCTGATCCCGCCCAACGACTACGGACCTGACTGGTCGAAGGCACGCCAGGCGGCGTTGGTCCGAGATGAACATCGATGCCGGCAGTGCAGCGCTCCGGAGCGCGAGGGCCGATCGCACGACGTCCATCACATCAAGCCTTTCCGAGATTTTGGTTATGTGCCCGGAGCGAACCGCAACGACCGGGAAGCCAACCAACTGGACAACCTGATGACACTATGCCCTGCCTGCCATGCACGAGCAGAGGGCGCGCGCGGCACGCGCAGCGCGCTGGGCGGCCTCGCCTATTCGCTGCGAAACATCGCACCTCTGTTCCTGATGTGCGACCCACGCGATATCGGCGAGCTGACCGAAACGCGCTCCAAAGAAACCAAAGGGCCCACGATCACGCTGTTTGACCGGGCGCCGGAGGGATTAGGGTTGGCGGAGCGGCTGTACGATCTTCACGAGCAGCTGCTTGAAGGAGCGCTGGAGCTGGTTCGACAGTGCCGCTGCAGCGACGGTTGCCCGGCGTGCGTAGGGCCGGTGGGACCTGGCGGGCGCGAGGTCAAGGCGCTGACCATACAGCTGCTCGAAGCGCTACTTGAGAGCTGAGCGTCGAGCCGATCCCCTTTGTGATGGCGCATCGCCAAGGGATCGCGCGGCAAGCCACTCCACCATCTTCCTCAAGTGCATCGTTACTTCGGCTCCTTTACTTTAGCGCTGCGTCTTGGTTGATATTGACCCGCCTTACCCTTGTACCAATGCCAAGCAGGAACTCGGCTGGCGCTGAGTTTGCGCGCATTGCAATGTCATTAACTGTGATTGCCTTTCCTTTCTGCTCGCCAATCATCACCACCTCGTCACCAATCGAAGCGCGGGGGACGCTCGACAGATCAAACATTATTGCACGCATGTTTATTTGCCCAACAATTGGCACGTGTTGCCCGTGGATGAGCACGCTAGATTGACTGGAAAGCCTGGACGAGTATCCATCTCCAAATCCCACATTAGCAATTCCGATCGAAGTGTCCTTCTGAGCTATCCAGGTCGATCGATAGCTGACTCCATCACCCTGTTTCACACACCTCATCCAGTGAATGCGAGTTTTCCACGAAATAACTGGTTCTAAAGGAAGGACATCTATCAAATCGGGCGCTGGCACGATGCCGTAGATGAGCTTTCCGCAACGCACCATATCAAGATGCAAATCCTGATACCGGAGAATTGCCCCTGAATTGCACATGTGGCGTCTGCCAGGTGAACATCCCAAGCGTTGAAGATCCTCTATCAGCGACGAATATGCACGATATTGCGACCTGCTCTGCTGGGTGTCACCCGATTCGAAAGAAATGAAATGAGACCATACCCCACCCAATTCCACCCACTTGCTATTATTGATTGCGCGCGCCAACGACAGTACTTCGAGTTTTGTATTGCCGAATCGATTGAGCCCCGTTTCGTACTCCAATTGAAGAGTTGCGATTCTTTCTAGGGAGCTGGAAAGACCAACAATCGTTTGCAAGGTTCTGTGATCTCGCACAGTGACCTCAATGCCCAGCTCAACGATTGTCTTTGCGTCATTAGGCCCAACGGGGCCAACCATCAAGATTGGCGCTCGAAGTCCTGCACGGCGTAACTCAACTGCCTCCTCCATCAATTCGACACCAAGGAAATCCGCCCCGTGCTTAAGCGCCACTTTGGCAATGCCGGGCGCATCCCCCAGGCCATATGCCCGCCCTTTCACCATCGCCACCAGCTTCACTTGAGAACCAATAAGGCGCTTCACACCAGCCACATTCTTGCCCAATGCGGCCATATCCTTAGTGAGCCATGTTCGGCCCCCAGGATCTCTAGCTGGAAGATTGTTCAATTCCGTCCAATGGTTTTGCTATTTTGGTTCATTGCCTTCCCCGCATCTGCCCTGATTTTGTCTACATCATAGTGGAGAACATGATCATCCTCGATGAGCAGTTTCCCGCCCACTCGCAAAATGGCGGCGATTAATGCTTTTAGGACCGCCCCGAATCTTTCTGATTCTAGCGATCCTTAACTAAGGTAGTGGCTTTGTTATAGAGCGCGATCGGCGTAGAATCCCGCCACGAATACACAGGAGAAAATCATTATGAAGAAAACCATCTTAGGGACCGCTATGCTGTTCGGGCTCGCACTCGCTGCCTGTTCAAGCGCGTCCCCAACCGCAGAGGTCATCGTAGTTACCGCGACCCCGGAGGCAGTTGCACCTACCGCACCGCCGCCTACTGAGGTACCCGCGGCGACTGCGGAGCCAACGCCTGACGACGGGAACCCGGCCGTTTTCCTGGCCATCATCTCGCCTGGAAATAGCAGCTCATGGGAGAGCACCGATTTTGTCGAGGTGCGAGGATCAGCCCGCGGACAGCCCACTGACGATGTGGTCGTGTTCTTTGTTGATGAGGGACGAAACATCTATGGCTACGCGTGCGCACAACTGGGCGCGCCGAACGCCAACAACATCAAGACTTACACGACTCGCATGACCGCCCCGGTCAACTTGGATACGGCAGGCAAAATCATCGCGGCGAACATCGCTGACGATGGTGGCATTGCAGGTTCTGCAGGGGTCTTCTCCACTGCCCTCAAAGATAACAACGATAAACATGTAACCATCGAAGAGCCCGGGAACCGCTGCGTCGTTGTCAACCCGAGTTCATTCACCGTTGAAGGCTCTGCGCAGGGCGCGTTCGAAAACAACATCGTGGTTCAGGCGCAGGACGCCAACGGCAATGTGCTGGCCGAGGCGGTCACAACCTACTCGTCGGCCTCGATTGGGGCGCCGGGCGCATGGTCAGTCCAGCTCAGCGTCAGCGCAGCAGCTGGCACCGAGGGCAAGCTGGTGGCCTTCTCGCCCGACCCGTCAGGCGGCGCACCACTCAGTTCTCGCACGTACACAGTGTTCTACGGCAACTAGTCGCAGCAATCTCAAGCAACCATAAACGGGCCTTTTCAGGGTTTTCAATGCTGCTGAGAGGGTCCGTTGCTTATAAGTACTAGTCGCACTTGGGGAGATCGTCAGAATTACGCAGATATGCGTATGCCATTCAAAGGCCACCTCGATATAATCTCCCTCGGCGACTCAGGAGGAAACAACAGATGAAAACAGCCAAACCAGTACTCGGACTCATGGGATTAGGGCTTTTCGTGATCGCAGCGTGCAGCACACCTACCCCCGAAGTCATCGTAGTGACCGCAACGCCGGATCAACCGGCGGGTACGACTGAAACAGCACCAACCGACGAGCCGATGTCGCCGGACGATGGGCTACCTGCCTCGTTTGTCACCATCATTTCGCCCGGAAACGGCACGCAGTGGAACGTTGCGCAACCGATCCAGGTGACCGGATCTGCTCGAGATGTTCCCAGCGATACCGTGCTGATATTTGCCATCGATGGGGCGCTGAACATTCTCGGTCAGACGACTGCCACGCTCGGCCCCGCGAACGACCAGGGGATCCAGGCCTACGCAGGAACGCTGTCCGCCAGCGTGTCGACCACAACCGACGGCAAGATTGTCTCTGGCGTCTTGAATGAGGATGGAAGCGTCGCGCAATCCGCGGGCGTTTTCGTGACCTACGTGGTCCCGGTTCAGGCGAGCATCACGATCACGGAGCCGGCAGATGGCTCTACCGTCGCGAACCCATCGTCCTTTACGGTCAGCGGAACCGGCCAGGGCCTGTTCGAGAACAGCCTGGTGGTTCAGGCGACCGACAGCTCAGGCAATGTGCTGGCGGAAGTAGCCACAACCTTGAACACCAGTGAGGTTGGGGGTGCCGGCAACTGGTCAGTGACGCTCAGCGTCGATGTTCCCGCGGGAACCACCGGCCGAATCATCGCCTTCTCGCAAGATCCATCTACAGGTGGAACGGCCGCTTCGGCCCAGATCAACGTAACCTACGGTCAATAACCGAGAAGGTCATCCCAGGAAACCAAAACCTCCCGCGCAGCACGCGGGAGGTTTCGCGTTATGCGGCAAACCAAACTCAAAACCTATCCAAAGGCATGGCGATCGCTTCCAGCGCCAGGCGAATTTGTGAACCCTCTCTCCACCCCTTCCTGGTTGGCGGACTTAATTCATCAGGTGACGGATGTGCACCCAATGATGTGATCTCTGGAAGACGACAAATATTTACCTGAGGTCTACATTGAAGCCTCAACTCCCACGCATTCAACGGAGGACCACCAATGCCTGCAATCCTTGAGGTAGATCAACTCGTTAAGAAATACGGAGATTTTGAGGCCGTCAAAGGAATTAGCTTCGAGGTTGATGAAGGGGAAGTCTTTGGTCTCCTCGGACCCAACGGGGCGGGCAAAACCCAGTCGATCTCCATGATCACCGGCATCATTCCTCCCACTTCAGGCACGGCCCGTATTGCGGGCCAAGACATTCTTAGCGACACGCGCGAGGTCAAGAAAATTACCGGGTTGGTGCCGCAGGATCTAGCGCTCTACGAGACGCTCAGCGCGCGCGCCAATCTGAATTTCTTCGGACGCATCTACGGGCTTCGAGGTCGGGATCTAAAAGAACGCGTTGAAGACGTGCTGCGAATCGTGGCGCTGACCGACCGTGCCGATGAAGCAATCGAAAAATATTCCGGGGGCATGAAGAGACGCGTCAATATCGCCGCCGGCTTACTTCATCAACCCCGGCTGCTGTTCCTGGATGAGCCGACGGTAGGAGTGGATCCTCAGAGCCGTAATCACATCTTCGACAGCGTGATGCGGCTAAATCGCGAACGGAGCATGAGCATCGTCTACACCAGCCACTACATGGAAGAGGTGGAGCTGCTCTGCAAACGCGTGGCCATCATAGATGAAGGGAAAATCATCGCATTAGACACAGTCAAGAATCTCATCGCCCTGCTGGGAGGTGGGGTAATCCAAATTGGACTTGCGACTGTGGACGAGCAGCTTTTGGCTCAGATCGCGGCTCTGCCGGGCGTAAAAGAGGCCGCGGTCGCACCGCCTCCGGCACCCCCGCCTCTCGCCGAAGGAGAGGAACCTGAGGCTAAAGAAGTCGAGCTAGTTGTCGCTGGAGAGATCGTCAGAATCTTGGCAGAGCACAGCCAGCAAGCCATCGTGAACGTCATCGGGTTCTTGAACGAGAAAAACATCACGCTGACCTCACTTCAGATCCTGGAACCTAATCTCGAAAGCGTCTTCCTGCACCTGACCGGAAAGAAGCTCAGGGAATAGCCGAAATGCAAGCCATAGTCATCGCTCTAAAGGATCTACAGATCCTATTCAAAGATCGTGGTGCCCTACTTCTGATGTTCCTCTTGCCGCTGGTCTTCATCGTGGTTTTTAGTGGCGCGCTGGCTGCAATTGGCGATGTCGAGCCCGAGGATTCCCGCATCGCTCTCGCGGTCGTTGATCTAGATCGCGCCGAAGCAGCACAAAACCTCATGGATGACCTTGAAGCGGCCGGAGGTATTCGGGTGGAGTTCTATGACGAGCAGGATGCGACAATCCTGCTGGACGAAGGCGAAATTGCTCGCGTTCTGACCATCCCATCGGACTACTCAGCACGCCTGGAAGATGGCCGGCAGGTAACGCTGAGGCTCATCAATCATGCTGACACCGACGCTCAAAAAACCGAGGCCGTCTGGCGCATCATTGACGGCGTTGCACGCGACATAACACTCGAAAGTCAGATTTTCGCCAGCCTGCAGCAGATGGGTGAGATGCAGGCCGATGTACCGGAGGGAGCGCAGGTCTTCTCCATTGAACGCTCTATGGCACAAGCCCGGAGTCAGTTTGAAAGTGCGGAAGAGCAGCCGCTGATCGATGTCGTCCAGCGGCTGCCCAACAAACCCGAGGATGAGAGCGAGGAAATGCCGGAGGGGATTCAGCTAGCTGTGTCCGGATTTACCGTCCTGTTCGTCTTCCTCCTGGCTCAGACGACGGCGCGCTCCATCTATGATGAGAAGAAAGCTGGATCATTCAGGAGGCTTATGGCCGCACCCTTGAGCAAAGCCTCGCTCTTGTCGGGCAAGATGCTCCCCAACTTCTTGACGGCACTATTTCAAGCGGCCGTGATCTTCGCCTTCGGACTGATCGGTATGCGCCTGCTGGGGCTGACGCCGCTGTCCCTTGGCGACAATCCATGGGTGGTCGTACTGATCGTGGTGGTTATCGCGATCTGCTCGGTTTGCCTGGGGATACTAATCGCTGCGATCGCCCGCACTGAGAGTCAGATCGGAGGCTTGAGTGGATTGTTGCTCTGGGGGATGGCTCTGCTAGGCGGCAGCTTTGTGCCGCTGTTCATCCTCGAGCAATTTTTAGGACCTCTGCCCAAAATCGTGCCGCACTACTGGGGCAATAGCGCGCTCAACGACGTGCTGGTTCGGGGCTTGGGGCCGGCAGAGGTGGCCACCGAGCTTATGGTGATGCTGGGATTTGCGGCAGTATTTCTCCTATTCGGGCTCTGGCGCTTCGAGTACGACTGATGACGAGGAGACCATGAAAGCTGTACGGGACACTCTGGCTGTAGCCTGGAAAGAGATCCAGTTGATCATCAAGGATCGCGGCTCTTTAGCGATCTTCTTTCTGCTGCCGCTGCTTATTGGTTCGGTCTATGGCAGCATCAATCTGCAGCTTGCAGGCGAAGACGAACAGCTAGCGATACTAGTGAACGTCTTGTTGGTGAACGAGGACAATGCGGTCTTCGGCAATCAGGTAGCCGAAGCGCTCAAGCAGATAGACGAACTCAATGTCGA
>Ga0255055_10001052_pt1 | contig 20939 bp, 21 predicted proteins | sample JV7_2_27_MG_FD_188633 | JGI IMG/M metagenome (GOLD analysis project Ga0255055, IMG submission 188633) | Seawater microbial communities from Jervis Inlet, British Columbia, Canada - JV7_2_27 | ecosystem: Environmental > Aquatic > Marine > Inlet | place: Canada: British Columbia | collected...
ACTCTTATGGCTGAAAATTATAACCTGAAAAATATCGTTTTTTGCGGAGGATTTCTATTAGAAAATAAACCATTAAAACAGATTTTATCATTACTCTGTAAACTCAAAAGGAAAAAAGCTATTTTTTTAAAAAATTCAGAGTATTGTGGGGCTATTGGAGCTCTAATTTTATGAGTTCTTAGAAAAGAACTTTCGTATTTAAAACAATTTAGTTAATACAGAAAAATTAGACCTTAAGATAAAGCGTGCCCATGGGAGATATTTACTCATCGATTTTTAGTCCTAAGACTACTCTCGTAAATACACTATAATGGGCACAAAGAATGTATAGGAAGGGTAGTTTAAATAGTCTCTGAGTGCTTCCTTAGCATATCTTCGTTCGTTTTTCCCATTTTGATTGCGAGCTCAGCGATTATAGCATCCAAATATACGAAAGCAGCTATCTCGAACATGGTTCCTTCAGGGGTAAGAATTGCGGTATCATCGTGAAGATCAACCTTATCTCTTTTAGTACGGCCCTTTAGCTTTATAGTAATATCAGCAACTCTTCCTATAATAGTCTCGGGATGGGAAGTTATTGAAATTATACCAAAAGGTTTAGCGGTATTCACGTAATTTTTTAGAAGACTTACCACGATCGATGTTGTTCCTGATCCTGACAGAACTATTAAAACATCCTCGTTTGTTAGTGCAGGTATTGACCCTAAATTAGTAACCATATAAACATCTGCTCCTAGGTGCACTAGTCTTGTCGCAAAACATTGTAAAATAAAAGCAGAGCGCCCACTTGCTAATAGGAAGAATTTTCTCTTCTTTACTAACCCATCGTAGACCATGTCGATAAATTTCTTAGTATGTGTAAAATGTTTAGTTTTGCTTAAATGTTCCATGTTGTCTCGAAGATTTCCAAGTATCACATCCATAGATTGAAATAAAATCTCTCTTTCTTTTCCATTAAGCTTCTGTTCACTACTAACTTTATCAGCCATATCAAATCAAAAATATTTTATTTTGAGTATATGTTAATTAAGTTGAGATTTAAAAAATACATTTTGGTTAATAATATTTTTAATTGAAATATTATAAATTCCTACTATCAAAGAATTGATTTCAGGTTATTATAAGCTATTGCTACAAAGCAGTTTATAAAAAAAAAAAAAAGTTAAATAATAGATTACTTCACGCTTTCTTTTTGCGGAACCACAATAATACAAATAAGGCTGGAGTTGCAACTGTAAAAAGTATCGCTAGAATTAAGTAAAACAAGTTTGCAGTGTGATCAGGGAATGTTGTATAAAAAAGCCACATAAGAATTGTTCCGGATAGACACATCCCAATAAGAATGCTAATTAGTTCCTCAAGGTCAAATTTTTCTTTTAAACTTGTCATTTTATTTCCTCATAATTTATGGTATGTTTTGTTTATAAAAAAAATTATACGTAAGCAACTAAAGCAGTCATCTGGAACCATACTTGTATAGCAGCGAACATTATTGCACTAAGATAAACCCTTCCAGTTTGACGATAGAGGTTAATCGAAAGGAAATAAGTTAAAGCTAAAACCGGAATACCACCCATTAACTGGATAATCATCATCCGGTTAACTCCACTAAGATCCCATCCAACCAGATTTGTTGATGTAAGTTCGCCTCCAAACCACTGTGGAGCATATTGGACTAACATGACAACTACTAGCCCACCAAGCATCAGATAACAGTATTTGAAAAACCAGACCGTATGAGTTATATATGTGTTTTTGTATTCTTTCATTCTAAGTTGTCCGTACATATAGATTCCGGCATTTACTGAAGCGAAAAATAGTACTATTCCAAAGTAAGGCCAGAAATCAACTGCTCGTTGTAGGTCGCTAAATGTTTTCATCATCGTCCAGAATCCTCGAAATTCGACGTTTAAAAACGCTTGTGAAAGGAAGACTAAGCCATACATCCAGCCGAATAAAATTGCCGCTATCACAATTGTTTTGCTTATTATTCTTGGATTAAAAGCTTTCGTAGCTTTCTTTACTAAAGATTTGTCTGCTAATTCTTCTTTAGTACTGAATGTTAGCCCCATATCATGAAGCGAAATACTATCTCTACCTTTCCTCCATTTAGTCAAAAGATACCAGACAGTCCACAATATGATACCTATAACTGCATTAAGTAAGTACCAGTGCTCAAACCCGTTAGCAATACCATGATTGAATACGGTATAGTCACCAATTTTTACGTCAAATAACCAATTATCTGAGAGACCATATCCTGGTATAAAGAACCAATAAGTAATTCCCGCTATGGCAGTGTTAATAGTTGCAACAATCCACCATGTTGACTTTTTAGGCGTATGTATTTTCTCTGGCATAGGTTGCCGGACTTCATTGAAATATTTAGTATTCATTAACAGGTATGCAAGAGGGAGGATTGAGATAAGCGTTGCAAAAGCGGCAAGCATCCCAAAAAGTTCTGCTCCTAACCAAGTTTGCTTTGCTGGATCTGCAATAACCCAAGCTGCTGATTCACTCATACCTTGAAGTGCTTGTAGCATCCATGCAACTATTTCTGATGTATGTTTAGGGCTCATAGTTATAGCGGGATGGCTACCTATATCATAAGATTCTCGTCTCGCTGTACCGTTGACAAAATCTACAGGTCCACCCCATAGATCAACAGTAGTATCAACAGCCATGGTTCCAGGAGCCAAGTAATATGCTACATCCAATGCCGCTAAATTATCTGCAAGGTTCTCGGCAACCGTTTTCCCTTCTCCACCCCATTCTTCGTAGGAAGACCAAAGATGAAGTATGTTATTAAACTTTGGGTCACCGTAATCTCCGTACCAAAAACCAATGAAATTTGGAGTGAACGCTTGAAGACCTAAAGCTCTATGTTGAGGATAAGCTGAAGCTATTTGCCGGGCTCGAAGTTCGCCCATAGAATGACCGTAAATACCAGTATTATTCTCGTCTACGAATCGTAAATCCATAAGGTATTCGTAAGCAAGGAAATAACTGTAAGGAGCCGCATCAACGGCATATCCTCCAGAAGAATCTCCGTGTCCTAATTGGTCTAATGCTAAAACAACAAAACCAGCTTTGGCTAATTCAATCGCAGCAGGACGTTGAACATCTTTATCGTTGTTATAACCATGTAACCCAAGAACTCCAGGAGCAGGATCATCCGCAGTCGCACCGATTGGTCGATATAGTTTTCCAACAAGTCTTTCGCCATCTTTATCGCTGAATTGGATTATTCTTACGTCGATGGTTCCAAAATGATTTTGAAACGCACTGGACATAATAGCGGAAAAAAGAATTACAACAATCAAGACACAAAAAACTACAGCTGCTTTATTTTTTCTAAATTCTTTTAAATTTATTTTAAACACCTTTTTTTATTTAAATTTTTTATATCTCTTTTCTTAATAGAAACGAGACTATAATAGTTCGTTAAAAGTGTATATAAAACTTGTTACTATAATAATAAATCTCCCCAATTCTAATATTCTGTTTAACGGGAGGGAGAGAAGGTGAAATTAAAACTATCCTAAATATTTAGTTACAATTTCCAACAATTATTCAAACATGGTTTCATTTTGAAACCCTAAATAACAAACAGAGAGTATTGTAGCTCAATTTTTTCTAAAGTTTTTTAGACTTATTTGTACCAGGTTTTTGATTCGTGATTTAATAGATTTCTTTTATGTGGTCTCTAAAATAAGTTTTCTCCACTCTACAAATCACTCTTTAAAAAATAACTTTATTTCTAGAGAATAAAAAATAAATAAGAATTTGACGATATTGTACAATAGTAAACATAAATAAACGTTGAGATTAATCTTGAAAGATATATTGATGGAATATTTGAAAGAAAAATTCGAAATTAGTGAACTTAACCGCCTCCCTGAGAAATATGGGGGTGGAAAAATTTTCTCTCAACCTTTAATTGGTGTTGCTCAAGGTAATGACCCCATTTTTTTAAAATTTAAAGAGATTGTAGGATATGAACATTATACACCCTTGGAAATGTGGTTAGCGAGTGGCCAAAAACAATTACCCTCATCAAATCTTTATATTGTCTCTATAGTATACCCGTTTACTGATGAGATTAGAAAGAAAAGTATTACTCCAATTAAATTAGCAAAAATGGTTTTACCAGCAGAGATTTACTCTATTGCCAGGAATTTTGCTAAAGGTTTTAGAAATTATATAATGGAGCAAACTGTTGAATTTTTACAAAATAAAGGGTATAATGCTATTTCTGGAAAACTTAGCGAGGCTTATACTTTAGTTGCAAAAAAAGATTTTTATTCTACATGGTCTGAAAACCATGTTGCCTTTGCCGCGGGATTAGGGACATTTGGATTACATGAGGGTTTAATTACCAACCTGGGTTGCAACATTCGATTAGCTTCGGTGATTACAAATGCGCCGCTTAAAGTTACTCTGAGAAAAAGTGATGAACCTTATGCAAATTGCTTATATTATGCTAAGGCTACTTGTAGAGAATGTGCAAAAAATTGTCCTGCTAATGCGATTACTGAAAAAGGCTATAATAAAACAAAATGTAATAAGTATCGTAATAAAGTCGCAAGAGAGATGGTACCACGCCTTAAACCAATTCTTAAAAAATACGATCGTCGAATTAATTGGAAATACAAAGCACAAAATTATCCCGTGGGCTGTGAACTATGTCAATTTGGAGTTGAGTGCATGGATAAAAATCCTATGATCAGACATGATTTAGATTTCGATTGAATTAATTCGATCGGAAAAAAAAGATGAATTTATCTTAGTGTCTAATTAAAACTTTAAAATAAAGAAAAAAATAAAAAAAAATATTTAGTCTAATTCGAAAACTTCTCTCTATTTGTATTTTATTGAGAGTAAGAGATCGTTCTTTGTGATTTTCTTCCTGTTAGCGTGCATGGTAAAAGCTCGAGCTTGTTCAGTTAAACCAGTAGCAGTCTTTTCAAGATGATCAATTAAAAGATCTACTGCGTTTCTAGCTACGATGCTTGCGCCCTGTTGTTTCATTAATCTCCGGATAGGCGACCAGGCAAAGCTATGTTTCTTTTTAGCCATTTTTTATTCCTCCACTATTGAAATTTTTAACTTTTAAATTTTTAATTTTTTTTATGTTTATAATTAAAGTTTCTTAGATAGTAATATATCCGAAGAGTTATTTAAATCTTTTGGCAATATGAGAAGAACTTCAAGAATTTAGTGCATAAAAAATCACGACAAAAAAACTTGGTTTCAATATAACTGTTAGATTGTGTGATCATTCAATGGTTGATCAGTCAAAAAATTTGAATTAACTTTTTTAGAATAAAAATAATTCAAATATCAAAATAGGCTCTAAAATGTTTTATATCGGTTTTATTATTCTTGAATGAGTTACTAAAAAATTTTGAATTGAATCACATCATCCCCAATGAATGTTATGGTAAATTTTCAATGATCATACTAATTAAGTCATAACAGACCTAATTAATAAAATTTAGTTCCAAATAAGAAATTACACGATTAAACCTAATATGAAAAATCGATAAAATGATCTCAAGGATAATAAACCTTTATTTTATGTAAATTTCAATAAAATGTTATAATTTAAAACGAAAATTTTAATTAATTCTGAGTTTTTCTATAGTTATAAGAAAGAACAAATAATTGTATCTTAAACTTATATTTTTGAAAAAGGTAATAATATGTCTCAACAAATTATGGTTCCAGGAGCAACTGCAGTAGGAATTAAGTGTAAAGACGGAGTAGTGCTAGGAAACGATCGCAGAGCGACATGGGGTTACACAGTTACTAATAAAACCACTCAAAAGCTATTCAAGATTACTGATAATGTCGGTATGGCTGCGTATGGATTAATTGGAGATTTTCAATTTGTTTCAAGAGTATTGAAAGCTCAAGCTGCTTTATACGAGTTAGACGCCCACGACAAAATAAATACAAAAAGCGTTGCTAAAATGCTTTCTAACATGTTATATTCTAGAAAGATGGCTCCCTTATACACCAATTTAATAATCGCGGGAGTAGACAAGGAAGGCCCGCAAGTTTATACCTTAGATGGTCTGGGTTCTTTGATCCCAGAAGAATTTGGAGCTACAGGAACAGGAATGTTACTTTCAATGGGTATTTTAGAAGCAGATTACAAGCCAGATATGTCTATTGAAGATGGAGTAAAACTTGTTGAAAAAGCAATAAGAAATTCAATAAAGAGAGACGCTATGTCTGGGAATGGAATTGATTTACTTATCATAACGAAAGAAGGTGCGGAAGAAAGACGCATAGAAATTAAGGAATTAGGCGAGTAAAACCTAATTTAATAATTCCTTTTTACTCTCAATTTTGCTAATAATTTTATGCAATGGCATATTTTTCCAATTGTTATTTTATATTGACTAAAATTAAGGTGATTTTCATTGCGTCTATTTAGCAATAACTTTAAGGGTTACAGAGATGTAAAAGGATACAGTAAAGACGAAATTTTAAACGTGAAAAAAAAACTAACGACTATTAAATCTGAGCACCTAGACTCGCATGAAATAGATGAATTTCTTAAATCTGAATTTAAAGTTGATGTTTTTAATTCATATTTAGAGTATTACAACGAGATTAAATTATTTAGTGAATCTTACTTATTTTCTGGTTCAAACAAAGAATATTTCTCATTGAAACAAGAAATCATAGGCGAGTTGAAGTTAGTCTCAAGTAATTTAACAAGTCTAAATTCTAATGGAAGGAACATTAAACGAATCATAAAAAATAACAATTTTTTAGATAATTTTTTAAAAGTTAGCAAAGAATTACAAATTAACATAAATGAATTTACTCCTATTCTGGAAAAAAAAATTCAAAAAATATATAAATTCTACGATAACAATACACTCTGTTGGATTGAAGCAAATAAAATTAAAGATTTGTCCTTTAAATTAAACGATATTCCGAGCAATTTAGGGCTATGGGAAGAAATACAAGAACTGGAAGCGTATTTACGAAGCTTAGTCGAAGCCAAATCGGACAAAAAAATTAAATCTCGTAAAAATGTTTTGCTATCCTTTCATTTTAACGAGTTACAAAGCTTTTTCTTAAGTAAATCAGATGACAAGACAGTGATTTATGACGATTTCATATATTTATTAAATAAAAATGGCGTATTTGAAGATTTCGAGGGGGACAAGTTCGTAAACATCTTGGAAAGGAAAGAAACGGTTGAGAATTTAAAAAAAAAAATGCGTCCAGTTGTTCTCGAGTTAATTAAAGACTTATTAGGAGAAATTTTACAAGAAATCGAAGAGCTAGATCAAAAATACGATTTAAATGGTCAAGGAAGTGGAAAATTAAATTTAGAGAGTTTGCTATCTCAGAAATTCAGTGAACTTCTCCCTAAAATAGTCGATTTATACTTTAAGGGTTTGGATAAACAGTTTCAAGTAGGGACAAATAACATAAGCGATCCCGAGGAATTTGTAAAAATAATTAATTTAAATTACAAGAAAGTCGATGATTTCGCGACAAAAATAGACGAAATCGATACTTGGATAATGAAATTTGATACGATTATAAAACCCTATACGAGCATTACCGTAAATCTAAAGAAAACGCTAGGGAATATCGTTTCTGAAGTATTTCGACGTAAAGAAGAGTATTTAAATTATTTGAATAACATTAAAGATGAGAGTTTTCGCGTAGATGTAAGAAGTTTCGTTGACACTAAAATTGCCGAGGTAAATAAAATGATCACAACTTACGAAAACGAGACTTCCTCGATAATAAAAGAAGAATTACCTGAACTAAAACAAATTAGAGACCTTCTAAGTGATTATAAATTAAAAATAGACCAAATCAAAACTGAAGTGTACAACAAATTAGATGCGTATAAAGAGAGTAACATTGATATTTATGCCACTATAAAACATTGGGAAGACAACTTTAATCGCAAGAAAAATCAGCTTTCTTTTTTATTAACTGTCTTAATGAATAAAATTTTTAAAAGTTTCAAGGATTTAATAGATACAGAATCTATTATGTTCGCAGAAATAACAGAGATAACTAAACAGACTGAAAATTTCGAAGGATTACCCTTTAACTTTGCGCTGTCTTCCTTTTTAGCAGAAAAATTATCAGAAGATGAACTGAAAGAAAGAATATCTGAGATTACCTCAAAAACAAATCAAATTACTTCAAGCTTAGGTCTATATGAACTCGAGCGTTCAAAGTTAGAAGAAATTTTAACCAATAAAGTTAAGATAAGGCAAGGCGTCTCAGTATCTAATGTTCAGTGTACGGTTTGTCATAAAAATATAAACTTCGTTAAAGATAAGCTAATTACATGCCCTTTTTGCAGTTCGACCTATCATTATTTGTGCGTAGCAGACTGGCTTTCTAAGTATAATTCTTGTCCTATGTGCCAAAACACTTTTTTAGATCCTAATATAGGACTTTTCGAAACTGAATAATGTAAATGCGATACTTAGATATGTCCCTAATTTTCTTCGAACTTGATAAAATCAGATATTTCCAGATCTCGAACTGAAATATTTGAATCAACATATAAAATCAATACGTGTTTCGGGAATTGGATGATTCTAAACAGTAATCTCCTTATAGAGATCGCTCAAAAACAGGCGTATTTGTTTAGTTGAGTTAGGGTCGTTATTGAAGTTGGTATAGAGGTAGTTGCGTAAGTAAGATTTGATTTGATGTTCAAAGTCTTCAAATTTTATGAATTCATATCCTTTTTCCAATTGTTTTTTATCGATGAGTGGTTGGACATGTTTTTTAATTAGATGTAAAACAAACGCTACTAAAATGTTGTTAATATTGTCTTCATCATCACTCGATAATTCATAATCGCCCTTCACAATACCATCTTTGATATTGTTAAGCTGGAGCATAGGTATCTCTATGTCTTTTGGTAAATTTAACCTTTTTATTTTATTGGACATGTTTTTGTCATTTGCCATTCCCAATTTCCCATTGCAATAGTGTTCTAAACTAGCAAAAAACCGCACGAGAAACTTAAAATTATCATCAATTGCGTATAGGTCTTCCCATATGCTAAAATTCAATTCTTGAAGTTCGTTCTCTATGTTATCTTTAACTTTAGTTATTATTTCCCTTAAGTGTTGTGAATAATCTCCGTATGGGAATCCGTAATAATAGCTGTTATATTTTTCGGTGAGATCCGATGGATTCGAGCTTTGAGGAACGATTTTTTCTTTTCTTACGATTTCTTTAACAAAACGTAAAATGTAATTACAAGAGGGGCAGTAAGTTACCCAAGAGCTTACGATCACTTCTGGAGGTTTAATTGCCTTCGAACTAATGTATCCATTAAATCCTGATAGTTTTTTTCCATCGTGAGTAGGAAATATAGCTTCATCAGGGTAAAATGTTCTGGGGATAAATTTCATCTTACATACAGGACAGTTGATCATTTGCTTATCGCTCATAATTTATCCAGGGTTACTCTTATGTTTTAAATCTTAAACATCATAAAGCTATAGTAAGTAAAGCAGCTTTTTTTTTAAATTTGGAAATTCTTTATTTATTTGAGCTCTTAATTTTCAGTTTCCAAGAAATCTCGAAATTTATTATTCTATGAGTAAGAAGATTCTAGAGAATTATTATATATATGTGATACTAGGATATTTTTGCTTGTTAAATGTGAATATGAATAACAACGGTTTTCAAATTGTAGGAGGGTTGAAAACTATATTAAAGGTAAGGTAAATGCCAAAAACAATCATAAAAACACCACATCCTATCAAAACATATTTGTATATTCTTGGATTCAAGGATTTTCCGCCGTAATAAACAAATATAGAAAGAGGTAAATACCAGACTATATCGCCTAACTCGTGTCCTATAAAGAATAATAGTATCTCTATAGGCATTAAAAGCGTGATATCAAAACTCACCATCAATGAGAGCCCTATCACAGCCCACCAAAACGTCCAAAAAGGGTTCGACAAACTAACTAAAATCCCGCCTACATAACTATTCCCCTTATATCCTTTTACTATATTCTCTTCGAGTGTGAAATTTGTTTCAAAATCAGTTTTTAAAACCCCCCTTATTGCAAAAATTCCGTAGATAACCAAGAACATTCCTCCAATAAATCCGATTGAAGTTAGGAAGATAATATTTTGAAAAATTAAGGAAGCTCCAGCAAGTAAGGCTATTATTAAAATAAACTCGATTGTAGCATGTCCTAAAAGAATATAAACTGCTGCCAAATACCCTCTCTTCTGTTTTAGTGACTTATAAATTGTAAATGTCAATAGCGGTCCTGGCGACAACGCTCCAGTAAGAGCAACGAGAAATGAAAAGATAAATATTTCTAACATGTTTCAAACCGAGCTTTAACTGAGAGTTTAATAATCAAGTAATCGAGTGATTAAGGCAACAATAACAAAAACCACAACTAAGATTGGAATCATAAAAACTAAAAACATATACGATCCCTTTATCATTTCACGTCGGAAAGATTTCAATCCCTTTTCCCAATCTCTTTTCGTATTATCTTGCCAATTCTTTATATCTTCACCAATTTTCTTCTTTCTTGCTTCCCATTGTTCCTTTGTCTCTGTTTGTCGTTTTTCAAAGTCAGTGCTCCATTCTTTTAGCTTATTCTCCCAAGATCGTTGATTATTTTTAAAAAACCCGTTAATTTTTTCAAGATCAGCATCCCATAATTCTACATTTTCTTTATGTGTCTTTGCTATTTCGGTTCCCAATTCTTTCATAGAGGCATCCCAACTTTCCTTAGCACCTTCAAAAAATTTATTGATCTTTTCTTGATTCTGATTCCACAATTCTGTATTTTTCTTAGTGCTTTCTTCAATACTTTTTTGGAAATTATTGTATCCCACTGTTATATTTGAGACAAATTCGTTCCAACCTTTGACTATTATGTTTTCTTTTACTTTATTCTGTTCAGAAACTTCTTTATCAGACATTTTTAGATGCGACTACTCATATTATTTTGATTATTTATATTAGATTATATATCTTCAGTTCTATTTAAATTCACTATTTAGGTCGTTCTTTGAGATTATTATTCACAATTCTCTAAATTCTTAAATGGTTAATAAAAACATATAGCTTTCAGTTTAAAAACTTTTATTCAAGGAATTATTACATCAAATATCATGGAGTTTGAAATTATAAAAAAAACCCCTCTCTATAATACCTTCTCAGAACAAGGAAAACGTATTTATTTGCCTCAGGGAGTTTTTCATTGGTCTGGAAGGGCAAAAAAGGAAGCAGAAATAATGGGTACGCTCGGTTCTGCCTTTGGTTTCGAGGGAGATTTTATTGAGGGAGGAGCTCCCGAATGGGTTCCGTTGTATCTAGAAGATATAAAAAACTACACTAAGTTTAAAGTGAACGAAGTTGTACCGTATGCTAAGATTTCTGGTCTGGAGGATTTAAAAAATTCATGGAAAGATTGGATAATCAAAAAGTCTTGTTATAAATTAGATTCTGAACAAGAGAAGCTAAATAGACTTCAAAACTTTATTACTACACCAGTAGTCACGGCGGGAGTAACAAATGGGATATTCTTGTGCTGTTCACTACTCCTAAATCCGGGAGATCATATTATATCGCCTAACAAGAGATGGGGAAATTACGATAACATTATTGAGAAATTGATTGGGGCCAAAATTAAATCATTTGATTTTTTTTCAGATAAAAATTTCAACGTTAATGGAATGAAAAACGCTATTTACGAAATATCAAAGGTTCAAGAAAAAATTATTCTTATTCTAGGATTTCCTAATAATCCTACGGGTTATATCCCTAATCAGGAAGAATTGGAAGAGATAATAGACGATTTAAAAGAAGCACAAAAAACTATTTCTAAACCGATCATAATTTTAGTAGACGACGCGTACGAACCATATGTTTATTCTAAGGAAGTTATTAATCGCTCGATTTTCTACGCATTGCACGAACTAGAGGAGGACATAATTCCAATTAAGTTAGATGGAATTACTAAAGAGTTATTACTCTATGGGGGGCGCATTGGATTCATTACATTTGGATTAAAACCTCACTGGGTTAAAAACTCGCAAGAATTAACAACTCTGAAAGCTGAAATTGACAACAAACTTTCTGGCTTAGTTAGGACTACGATCTCAAACGCTAATCATTTTTACCAAAGCCTAATCCTTAAACTCTTTGACGATATTGGAATGGACGGCGTGATACAAAAACGAGAAAAAGTTATACATCTCCTTAAAGAAAGATATGAGAAAATCAACGCTGAGTTTAGGAAAATAAAAAATGAAAACATATCTGTAGATTCAAATGCCGGGGGTTTCTTTATATTTGTTAACTTAAACAACATTAGCGCTAACCAGTTTGCGGATCACCTATTAAAAAAATACAAAGTTGGCGTGATCCCCATTGAAAAACAACATGATAACATTAATGGGATTAGAATCGCTTACTGCTCAATTGACGTAAGAAAGATTCCAGAGTTCGTAAGTAGAATTGATCAAGCGTTAAGAGATTTTTAATTTAATTCTTCTGTTTCCAATAAATTATCCCCTTTTCTTTTATTTGTTTTTGCATGAAATTAAAAAGACTAATTTTTATAATATTTTTAATATAAAAATTTCTAAAAAAATATCTATTTGAGGAATGTTTTATGAAACTATTTTTAGTTGATCAAGGTAACCTGAAAGAGATTTCAAAACCGATATTTTCTATGGGAGACGTTTACGTTCTTGATGATGACAATACAATTTACGTATGGATCGGAAGTAAATGTAGCGTTGATGAAAAGACAGCGGGAGCAGCTCAAGCCCGAACTTTAGACCAGCAAAGAGGTGGGGCAGCTAAAATTATTACGGTGGATGAAAACCAAGAAACCCCAAATTTCATGAAAAGTATCAGTTCGATGGGCGCTATGAAGGTTGTTGAAAAGAATTACGCAAAGACTCTGTTAAAAGATGTATCTACAGGAGATTGGGCAGGATTTGAAGAGTGGAGCAATATTCTTTACCGCGTTTCGGCCGAAGAATTTGATGGCATTAATTCCATGAAAATGGTTCAAGTTCCTTTTTCCAAAGACTCGTTAGACTCTGAAGATTGTTATGTTGCTGATTTAGGCAATAAAGTATATATATGGCAAGGAGCAACATGTAATGTTAAAGAAAAAGTTAAAGCCGGTCAATGGGCGCGTAATATTGATACAGAGAGAGCAGGGTCTCAAAACGAGAAAATTTTTGAAGAAGGTAACGACGCTGAATTCCTAACAGCATTAGAACGTGGCAAAGATTACAAAGAATCTGATGCAGTTCAATTAAGAGCTGAATCCGAATTAGAACCTGAAACTGAAGCAGATAGAAGAGCTGCGGAAATCCAACCTGAATTTAAATCAGAGGTTGGAGAGGCAACTGTGGACGAAATAAAAGCAGATATTGCTCAACTTAAGGAATCAAGTGCCTCAAGTGCAGGTCCAGGAATCCCCGGTTCTAAAGACGACACACTCTTAACTGTCGAGAAACCTGAAGGCCGTAGAAGATGTCCTAAGTGTGCCGAAGAAAGTAAATCTATGATCCACGAGAGTATTGATAAGAGCAATATTATATTAGATTATCCACGCGTTTATGGGAAAAAATACAAGTGTGGAAGCTGTGGAATAGAATGGAGGGAGAAGTAACCCCAAAATAAGAATTAAAAATATATTTTTTATCTTTTTTTAAAATAAAGCTAAAACTAAAGATTATTATAATTTCTTAATATCTCTACGCATAATTTTGATTTTTTTCTTTGACTCGATTAGTTCCTTCTCTTTGTTTTCAAGTGCAGATTCTACTTTGAGTTTCTCATCCTTAACATTTTGTATTTCAGTTAGAATCCGGTCTTCAATTTGTTCAGATTCTTCTAGTTTATTTTTCAGAACTTTCTCGTTCTCTCTTACATCTTTGATTTCTGCTATTTGCTCGTCAATGACATTTCTTAAATTCATTATTTCTAATTCAAATTTTCCTGTTATATTGCCAGATTTTTCTTGAGATTCTTCCAATCGAGCTTGGACCCTACCAATAAATTCTTCATTCGTTATGTTTTTTTGAGTTAATTTCTCAACTTCTAAAACCAAATTTTTAATACGTTCTTCTTTTTTTTCTATGTCTTTTTTTACAAGGCTAAAAGTTTCTAACTTCTGCTGTAAGTCTTTTATTGAATGGCTTGCTGTTTGTCGTGTGTTTTCAAGATCGAAGAGTTCTTTTTCTTTTTCAGTGATAATCTCGTCTTTTTTTTCAAGCAATATCTGTTGTTTCTCGAATTTTGATTTTTGGATTGTATCGTTCTCTAAATATTGAATTTGTTCCATTAATTCTTTTATCTTATTTTCTTTCTCAACCAATTTCTCAGCTAATTTTTTATTCGCTTCTTGTTCTGACCTTAATTTCTCTGTGTCAGATGATACAGCTTGAATTTTTTGTGTTTGATCTGCAACCATATTATTTAATCTCTCAAGCTCTGTAGTTTGGTTCTGAATCAGTTGATCTTTCTCTTTGCTCGAAGTTTGGAATTCTAAAACTTTATTGTTTTTATCTTCTAACTGAGATTTTAGCCCTTCGATTTCCTTTTCTTTATTTTGAATTGATAAGCTAATCTCTGAATCATTTACTTGAGTTTCATTTAAGAAATCAATTTTCGATTCGAGATCTTTTATTAACTCGTCTTTTTGAACAACTGTTTGCAGTAAATTATCAATAGTGTCATTGTTTTCTTTTGATAATTGAATGGTTTTTTCTTTATCGTGTTGAAAAGAACCTGCTACTGCTTTGAGGCTTTCATTTTCCTCTTTAAGATTAGTTAATTCTTCAGTTAGTTTTTTATTCTGTTCTATAAAGAGATTTAACTGTTCTTTTAACGATTCTTCTTCGGAAACTGGGAGTCCATCTTCTTCCTCTTTCTCTTCAATCCAACCAAGTGAACTTAATGCATCTACCATCGATGTGTCTTCTTCTTTTTGATCCCGCTGTTCGTCTGGCATACTATTAAAAATAAAAAATTACTAGTATTAAAAATTATTGGAGTAGGATTATGTTATTTTTAAACCTACCAGCTTATTTTTTAATTTACTCAGTATTCTCTGGTGAATACATATTTTCTGTCCAAAAAGAATTTAGTAATGTACCCAATAGAAAGAGCTATTAAAAAGCCAACCTCTAAAGGTGTATTAAAAATGTTGGTAAAGATAAATTGGATACCTATATTTTCAATCGTAGTTAAAATAGCAAATCCAAAGTATTTGAAAAACTCTTGTGAAGTCTCTTTGATCTTTAGGCTGGTTTTTTTGAAGACCAAGTATTTATCTAAGAAAAACTTAATGACATAAGTTATTCCGACTGCTACGATAGAACCTATTAGTTCAGGCATGTTTATAGGGCTTGCAGAACAATATAAAGCTTGAATAAAATCATTTCCTCCGAACACAGAACAGATAAAGGGAGAAATAGCAAGTTCATTAATTTTTTGTATTATGTAATTTAAGAGGATCATACAAGCCGCAAATATAAAATAGAGGATCATCTGTTTCTTAATAACATTTTTTTCCGCCATTGTTAATCAGATGAACTTGGATTTATGTACTATTTTTTAATGCGATCTTTCCACGTATCGCCCATGGGTTGCTCATCGCTATACTCTTGCTCAAGCGGGGATCTATTAGGAATTGGTCTTGTTAACTGGAGATTACCTTGCTGAGATCCTGATGCCGGTGAAAGCATGCCTAAAATTTCTTTTGATGCTTTTTTTCGCGCGACTTCTTTACCAGTTAGTTTCCTATAAAGTCTTTTTATTCCATAGAGAATAAGACTAAAACTGATAGAGAACAAGAAGTATACAGCAAACCAACCAGAACCGAAGATCAGTATTGGAAACGGAAGCAAATTTACTCCGTAAGGTGCGTAAATAAGGCCTATCAACCCAAATATCCCCATAAAAATAATACATCTTACGCATGAGGGGATCATTTGCTTTTTCATCATTACTTTCGTTAATGCCATTGATTCTTTTTGAAGTTCAATCATTTCTTGAGCGTTTCCTGTAAGTCTGGCAGTTTTCATTCGTTCTTGTAGGAGTTTTGAGCTTTCTCTCAGTTCTCTTGCAGTGCCCATGTTTAAACCCATAACTCTATTGAGAATCTCGCTTAAACCAACCATTGCTAGAGTAATAAACATAATTTGGATAATAATTTCTTCGTTAGCCATAATATATCACTACAAAGAGGAAAGTAATATTAAAAATAAATTTTATTATTAGTAATTAGCAATTTCCAATTGGATTTGTATAGATAAAACTGGAAACACTTTATTGAGTTACTTTAACATTCCTATTCTGCGTTTTTGGATGGGTGTAATTTACAATGATTTCCTAATCGCTGTAAATCCATCTTACTTGCAAGGATAAATTGGTAGAATATAATTTAAAAAAATTCATTGTTTTAATTTAGGCTTCGGTACCGCACTGCCGGCAGATGTACCGTTTAGCGAAAATTTTCATCCCGCCTTGCTGAAACAATACTTCAGATTTATCTTCTTCAGTGTTGAATGCTGTTCCTCCACATGCAGGACAAACTCTTCTTCCTTCAACGGGTGGTTTTATTAACGCTTTTTCCTCTTCCTCTTGTTTTTCAACAACAACAGAAGGTTTAACGTATTCATCGTTAGATGGAGCTGTTGAAGGCTTCGAATCGGTTTCAAGTCCTTTCGCATCAAGGAGCATATCAAGTTTTTCGTCTAGTTTATTCAGCAAACTTAAAACTTTTTCTTCAAACTCAGGCATTTTAATTTTTCCTCGTTCTTTTCACTATTGATAAATAATTTTTATTAAATGATCTAAGGCTGGTATTAAATATTTATGTAAAAAATTAAGAAGGTGAATTTGTTAAAGTCGTTTAGAATCAGTACTTTAATCTTACGAGTTAGCTTACCATTGGGGCTTTCAGTTTTCTTGTTTTTTTTTGTTCACCGGTTAATTCGAAATATTTCTCGTTGTAGTAAGATTTTATGCCTATTATTATTAGAAAGATTGAAAATCCTAACCAAAATATCAAAAATCCTAGTCCTATCAGATAAGAAATTGAAAATTGTGTAATACCCTGCGTTATAGTGGTAAAAACAATGCAAAATATCGAGAAAGCCGATATTAAGGTTCCTGTAATTATATCGAAATATATTGCTATTCTTTCGGTTTTTAAGCTATTCCATAGTGGCATAATATGACACTCGTAAAACTATAATTAGTCTAATTATTGGGTAAATATTACTTTAATTATCATAAATTGTTAATAAATATTTACCGAAGAGAAAAACAATTAACTAATTAGAAAAATTCTATCGTTGAAAAAATTAAACTATTTTTTAAAAAATCTCACTTACCTCTTCTATATCCTTGTATTGACTCAAAATAATCGAGTATCGACTCTTTTATCTCGATAGCAGGAAATATCAATCTTGATTTGCTTACGTAATTCATCGCATCGCTCCAACTCCAATGTGGATTATTCTTTAATAACCAAGCTACAATAATTCCTCCACTTCTGGAAATACCCATTGCGCAATGAACTAAAACCTTTCCGTGTTCAATGTTATTATCTATAAATGCTAGAATCTCAGTAATGTAGCTATGCGGAGGGTACCACTCGTCGGGGAATCCTTTAAAAAGATAATTAAATCCTTGATCTGTAGGATCATAGTAATTTTCTTCCATTAAATTCACAATAGCAGTAATACCCATCTCTTTAAATTTCTCAAAATTTAATCTCGGCCAATATGCACCAATATATAAATTTTCATGCACCACATAGATTTGATCCAGTTCTACCATGTTTATCCTAATGTTCTATATGTATTAATTAATATTGTATAAGATTTGTATCATTCAACTAAGCTGGTAAGAGTTTTATTTTAGTAGGGGATCTAAATTTGTTTAAAAGGTTACCAAAAAATGTTCCGAGTCCCATTTTTATAAAAGATTTTTTAAGTGCGTGGAGTAACTCGTCATTTGTACTGTAGGTAAGTAACTGTTTTTCCGAATTTTTATTAATTTTCTTGATTGTTTTATGCATCATCTTTTCATAAAGGATTAACGGTTGTGTTGAATTTTTTTCACCTTTTAAAATTGCTTTTGCTACAAGTCTACCACTTAAGGCAGCAGCATCCATCCCTAACCCTCGATACATGTCAACTAACCCTGCTGCGTCTCCTGCAAACATCAAATTACCATGCCCTAAATATACATGATTGGGAGCTTCTAGTTTGAAAGTTGAAGCATAACCTTCTCGCTTAACAATTTCACCATCTAACTTGAATTTTTTTTGCACATATTTCAATAGATTATCACAACGTTCAATTAAATTATCGGTATGACCTGTTCCTACTACCCATAAATCGTTCTTTTTATAAGTCCAAGCAAACATTAGATTATTGAAATCGAGATTCCAAAACTGATAAAGAGCGTGAGGATCCAAATCTCCATCCCCTTTAGTTTTAAGATAATAATTCATCGTTGGAGCTAAAGGTTTACGCGAAAAGTCTTCGGGTTTTATTTTTTTTCTTATTGACGAGGATAAACCATCTGCAGCAATAAGGTACTTTGTTAACACTTGCTCAACATCTTGATGTTTTGGTCTAAGAGTTATGATATAATTGCCATTACTTTTTTTAATATCAGTACACCTAACGCCATCCCTAAATTCTACTCCCGATTCAATAGCAACTTCATTTAACCAATTATCTAGTACATCGCGAGTAAAGTTGAGCATCTTAAATTTAACTTTAATTGATCTCTCATCTGGAAATTCCATGTAAAGTGATTTGATCTGATTTTGACACAATCTATCTTTAGGTATTTTTAATCCCATTAGTTTTTCAAAATATCCGAATTGAATTCCACTACATGGCTTTTCCCTTGGAGTCTTTGCAGCTTCCACGATTAATGTTCTCACACCCGCGTCTGCGAGATACTTTCCCGCAATGGAGCCTGCAATAGAGCCTCCAACTATTACAACGTCATAACTTTCCATGATTTTTATTTAACCCTATTTATGAAATTAAAATAATTCTGAACTAATTTGTTTACAAATATCGTAAAGGAATAGATTACTTATTTTTTGGCTAAATCTCTACTAGCAATAAGATTTGAATCTAGTTCGAGGATATTTTCGATCAAGACATCTCCCATTTTTAATGGAGCTTTTACCACAGTTTTAGCAATCTCGTTTAGCGCTTCTCTTAACCTATCTTTAAGGATTGGTTTATCTGTTCTTACAGGAATCAAGGGTAAAAATCCATCCTCAACTCTAATGGTAGTTGTAAGAATTCTTTTAGGTTCGTAAAATTCCTGTTTTGCGTATTCCAATCCTCTTTCACAGGTATATCCTTCAAATACGATATCGGAACCCTTTGAAATGGCTTGTATTTGGCAACCAGTAGGACATACTATACACCTTATTACTTTAACTACGCTCACACTGCTTTCACTCATTCTTCTCTCCTCCTCTGATAATTAATCCTCCTCTATTAATACCTCTGGTCGAGGAATAACTTCTATTGTAATAGATTTGTTTTTTGGATTTACATTTACTTCTTCTAAATTTAAGTTCAATTCAATCATCTCGCTTGGGATGACATATATCTTTTTTTTACTATAAATTACGTTGCCATTGCTTTCTTTGAATTGAATCAAAACTCTTCTCGCTGGATACTTAACTCTGAAAGTAAAATATATCTCTTTTGATATATCCGCTTTATTTATTACATCTGGCTTTACATAACCCACATTTTCCCCAGAGATGCACTTAAATGTTTTTTGCTTCTTCAGTTCTTTGCCGTATCTTGTATCGAGATATTCTATTGCGTTTTTACCGGCTCTTTTAGCTTCAGCAGTTACCATATCCACCAAATCGTGAACTTGTAAAACATTACCGCAAGCAAATATTCCCTCTATAGTAGTTTCTAAATTTTCGTCAACAATAGGACCACCATTTTGCGATATTTTCGCCCCAGCATCTAGAGTTAGTTCGTTTTCAGGGATTAAACCCACAGATAATAGTAGCGTGTCGCACTCAATAAATTTATCTGAACCTATTATTCGATCAAAATTTCTACCTACTTTGGAGATGGTTACTCCTTTTATTCGTTCACGTCCATGAATTTTGGTAACTGTATAACTCGTAATAAGGGGGATATCGTAATCTTCCAAACACTGGACTTGATTTCGAAGCAGACCACTAACATATGATTGTATTTCAACCACGGCCTTTACTTTACAACCTTCCCATGTTAATCTTCGAGCCATTATCATTCCAATATCTCCACTTCCAAGGATTACATAGGTATTTCCCGGTAGGTACCCTTCAATATTAACGAATCTTTGAGCCTGTCCTGCAGTATAGATGCCTGCAGGGCGAAAACCAGGTATATTTATAGCCCCTCTAGTTTTTTCTCGACAACCCATAGCTAAAATAATCGCTTTTGTTTTGACTTCAATTAGACCTTCGTTTCTATTAATGGCATAGACAAATTTTTCTTTTGTAATTTCAATTACCATAGAATCCAATAAATAAGGGATTTTCAATTCTTTTACTTGGTTTATAAATCGTTGAGCATATTCAGGACCAGTTAATTCTTCTTCAAATTCTTTTAATCCAAATCCATTGTGGATACATTGTAATGTTATCCCACCTAATTCTTTATCCCTTTCAATGATTAAAACTTCAAGACCAGCCTTTTTTACCTCAATGGCTGCTGCTAATCCACCAGCTCCGGCTCCAATAACAACCACATCGGATTTGTATTTTTTCACTCTTCATTACCTCCTTCTAGTCTTCGAAGAACAATTTCTTTTGTTTTTGCCACAAGAAAATTTGTTTCTTCGCCCGTTTTCACTACATCTTC
>Ga0255055_10001053_pt1 | contig 20939 bp, 25 predicted proteins | sample JV7_2_27_MG_FD_188633 | JGI IMG/M metagenome (GOLD analysis project Ga0255055, IMG submission 188633) | Seawater microbial communities from Jervis Inlet, British Columbia, Canada - JV7_2_27 | ecosystem: Environmental > Aquatic > Marine > Inlet | place: Canada: British Columbia | collected...
ACTCCAGGACAAGAAGCTCCGGGTACTCGGCCGAGGTCAGATCGAAAGCATCGTCCAGATCAGCGACTCCACCGAGTACAACGCCAAGCAGTTCGCTGCCATGTCCAGCAAGGCTGCCGCGGTGCCTGAGCCGCCGACGGTCGAGCGGGCCAGGACCAAGGCGGCTCTGATCAAGGAGGACATTGCCATCGACGAGTTGTTCAACGTCGCCGACCCAGACGACGCGTCAAACCCCTTTGCAGGGCTGGACAAAACCGAAGACAAAAGAGCACAGCCATGACCCTCCTCGCGGAAGCCACTAGCACCTCACTCAATGCCCAGCAGATCTTCTGGATGGCAGCCGCCACGTTCGGTGCCGGTCTCCTGGCCCTCCTGACGAAAATCGCCAGCGCCTGGGGCGACGCCCAGATCAGCAAAATCAAGAACGATAGCTTGCGTGGTTCCGTCACCCTGGCCAAAAATGAGATCGGGGATGTGGTCTACATGATCTCCCAGGTCCTGGTCCCGGAGGTGAAGGCCGCAGCTGCGGACGGCAAGGTCAGCGCCGAGGAGCGTGAGAAGTTGCAGGCCAAAGCGATCAGCTTGACCCGCGAGCGGTTCAGTCCCGAGTTCTGGGAGGGACTCGTCAAACAGCTCGGCATCCCGGGGAACAGCCTTGACGAGTGGATCTTGGGCCAAGTCGAATCGCGCGTGTTTCGCATGCGCATGGACCTTGGCGGCCACCCAGGCGACGAAGGTTGAGGCCCGAGAGGGATCCGGCGTAGACTCAGGGCCGATGGGCGTACTGGAGCAGAACTGTCCCGCCAACGTGCGGGCCGCGAACATGTGGCTCGACACGCTGTCGGCGCGACGCCCCTACTTGACCACCGCCACGCACGCGGTTGACGTGCCGCCCATCGGGGACGACAGCGACGTGATGCAGTCGTTCCTTATGAACGACCACACCTCCTTGACCCAGACGCACGGCGGCACGTTCTCGGACGGGAAGTCGCGCCCAGGCTGGGGGACCACCTCCGAGGTCGACTTGTTTGAGGAGTTGGCCGAGCGAGCGGAGGAGATGGCCAAGCTCGCGGCCGACGGCCAGTTGCACGGCGACTCGACGGCCAGGGTCGAGGCTCTCACCAACGCGGCCGCTCACAAGCTGGGGCAGGTCGAGTCCATCTACGCGATGTGGGAGGGCGCGCGAATCAAGGCGAAGAAAAGCTCGAGTTCGTTCAGCTTCTACAAGCAGATGGATGGGGTGGGCCCGATGCGCCTCACCGAGTCTCGCAACTGGATCGTCAGTTTCGCCGACCTTGATTCCGTGAACGACCACGCGGCCGAATACTTCACAGCGTTCGCCGCTCTGCTCCAGGGGCAGAAGGGCGGCTGGCAACTCGGTGAGCCAGAGGGGCAGAACTTTTGGAAGGCTCTCACCGAGTCACGGGACATTTCCCGCAACAACATCCGCCAGTTGCTCCGCGCCGCGATGCGCGAGCTTTGGTGTGCTGAGTACGCGGTCGCCGAGAGCGAGAGCTACCAACAGAACAAGGAAGCCGCACCCACGCTGTTGTTGCAGGCGACCAAGATCGGCGACGAGCCCAAGCCGCTCCCTGGGTTCACCGTGTCCCAGTTCTCCCCGCCTACCGGCGACCCGCTCCCCCCAGTTTCCGAGCACGAGCCCACTGAGCTGGTCCCAGACTTACCCACCGGTCTCCAGGCTCCCGCTTGGTACACCACCACCCCAGGGAAGGTCGCCCTCGGCCTCGCTGGTGTCGCCCTCGTCAGCGCAGCTGGCTACGGCGTCTACCGCCTCGGCTCGCGCCGAGTCGCCCCACGAACCTTCTGAGGAGACGAGTACATGCAGCCCTACAGCTACTTCCACACCCAGGCAGACCGTCAACACAACCCTCTCACTGTTGGTGTGGGATGGGGGCTCCTGGCTGGGCTCGGGGTTCTCGCCGCGGGAACAGGCCTCGCAATGGCCGCTGTCAAAGCGAAGGACACGAAGAAGCAACTCGGCCCCGGGCCAAACCGCCCGAAGCCGAAGCCCAGCAACGGTGTCTCGGCGCTCTCCGGCGTTTACGCGGAAGGGGCGACGCTCGGAGCGATCACCGATTCGGCGGTCCTCTCGGGCATCCACGGGCCTCTGGCGATCAGCATGTACGACATCAACGAGGGGAGCGCCGACGGCCAAGCACCGACGGCCAGCACGTTCCCCACGGTCACTCGCGCTGAGACCCTCGTGACGCGAGGCACGGGCGGGGACATGATCCCCCTTGAGTACCTCTACGTCCTTGAGGACGGCGGTGTCGGATTCAAGGTTGACCTGGACGCCCTGCTTGCGGCCGGAAACGCGATGGACATGTCGGGAGACGTGATGGTCGCCGAGGCTCCTGGTGGTCAGGGCCAGATCCTCCGACTCGTCACCGACCTCACCGGTCCCGCGGCCACGGCCGCCTACAAAAAAGCGACCGAGTTGGTCGCCGAGAAAAACTACCTGCTCGACGAGCCCTCCGGCACCCGCGACGACTACGTTCGTCAGGTACTGGTCAAGCTCGCCCCTGATCTGGACTGGAACGTCCAGCCCGGAGACCTCCAGGTCGGCACGCCCGCGTGGGCGACCTGGATGGGCGTCGACCTCGTTGGCCAAGTGGCCTACCAGAACTTTTGGAGCGGAAAATGAACAACACAGTACACCCAGCATGGAAATACGCGGCCCTTGGACTCGGCGGACTCGTCGTTGCACAGTTCTTCTGGTGGAACCACAAGGCCCCCGAGGTACTGAAAATCGGTCAGGCCGGCGGCGGCGGCGGCTACTAGGCGCCCACCGAGAACGCTGTGGTCCGGCCGAGGCACAACCCGGTGGGGCCGCGGCTCCGGTACATCGCTGAGCGCTACCCAGCCTGGGTGACGCTCGCTACGATCTGGTCCCTTTCCGAAGCCACGGGTGAGCACAACGCTCGGGCCGACCTGCTTGGGGGATTCGTTCCCGACCAGGACCTGACCCCGGACGGCCGGCTGGCACCTTGGATGGTCGAGCGCTACGAGGATGTTCTAGCCTTCCTGGGAGGCGCCACCTCCACTCGGTATGACCGGCACCTGCCCTGGCTGGCACGGGAGTTTGGCCGGCTCTACAAGCCCGTCCGCAAGCAACTGCGACGACGGGGAGAGAGCGGCGGGTTGCCCGGGGGCTGGGACTACCAGTCGCTCACGGTAGGGTGGATCCCAGAGGAGTTGGTCGGCGGGGAAGGGCATACCGCTCTCGCCGCCCTTGTAGGGCCGACGGGAAAGCTCGCGCGCCAGTTTCGGTCCATCGTGGACTGGAACGAGGCGAAGGGCGACGACCTGAACCGCTACACGTTCACCGACGCTTCCTGGGAGGCGGAGGACTGGGCAGAGCAAAGGAAGCGCGACGAAATGCCCCAGGGAGAGGTCGTCTACGAGTGGCCGGACGGCTGGACGGTGCAGCAGCTCACCACCGAGGCCCAACTCGAGGCCGAGGGGGACGCGATGCAACACTGCGTGGGCGGCTACGACGAGGACCGCATCGGCCTGGACTACCGGATCTTTTCGTTGCGCGACCCCAGGGGCCAGCCGCACGCGACTGTGGAGTGGGAGCCAGACGAGGACTACGTGGTCGAGTTGAAGGGCAAGCAGAACAGTGAGCCGACCCCAGCCTACCTCCACCGGCTAGTCGAGTGGCGCTGTGCCCGGTCCCCCAGCCGCTACCTGCGCAGCGCGAAGCGACTGCCAGACCACGGCATACCTGAGCACGCCGACGGGCTGCGCCAGTCGCTTCTCGGTCTGTACGCGATGATTGACGACACCGGCGTGTACGGGGAGCCGGTCCTGATCTACGCCGACGGCACGGTCGTCGAGGTCAGTGACTACCATCGGTTCCTGCGCCAGATAGAACAGATGATGCGCGCCCACATCGACGACGACGACGAGATTGCCTTCGACCAGTCCATGCTCGACCACATGGACGGAATAGAGCCGGGCGAGATCGGCGACGAGGAGATACCCGCCTGGGCCGAGTTCTACGTGTGGCAGGAGTGCGGGCGGGTGGACAGTCCGAACGATCAGATGGTCGAGTACCTGCGGGACGCGCGGCCACCGTTGGACCCCAGGCGCCTCTGCCCGCCGGTGGCCCAGTCTCCGAGCGCAGTCGCCAACCCCATCGCCGCCGCCAAGCAGAGGCTACTCGCATGAAAACCTCCACCATCAATCCGCACCGGGGCTGGCCCCACGTACCCGGGATCAAGCATCCGACACCGCCCGGGATGCCGCTGCACCCGACCAATGCGATCCGAGTTCGTCTGCGCAAGGGGAGCGACATGTCGCCCACGCACCTCTTTGCGTCGCTGCTCTACATGTTCAACCACGGGTACTACCAGCGGCTGGCCTGCGGAAGTTGCCAGTTGTGCATCCGCGTCCGGGACGTGAAGGACGTGCCAATCGAGGGCGGCCGCAAGCTCAAGAACATCGCGGAGGTCAAGACCAACGTCGACCCCAACCTGTTGCGGGTGGGCGACGTGCTCCTCCAGCGCGTCGGCCAGCGTGACGGCTGCGGGCGGCCGTACATCGTCGTGAGCATCGACCCGTTGGAGACGCGGGGCCAGGGCTTCCGCGGAGGCAGGGCCGCCGGCCGCACGGCCAAAGACTTCGACCGCCGACAGCTCGATGCCGGCACGCGGGTGGAGATGGAACACACCACCAGCCGTAAGGTCGCCCAGCGCATAGCGATGGACCATCTCGCCGAGCACCCCGACTACTACATCGAGCTGGCGAAGATGGAGGCGATGCTCCGCGCGCGCCGTCTCGCCGGGAACCCGTGGATCGGCATGGACCCGGGCACCGGCCCGTCGACCAACCCTCCGCCGTCCGGTGAGGATTGGAACTACTACATCAACTTCGTTCTGTACGCCGTGGTTGGCAGGACGGGGCAGGCCGATGGGCTCATGCGCCGCCACGGCGCCGGAGTGCGTAGGGTTGCTGCCACGATGCGCGAGCTGAGCCCGCGCGCCACCGGCACGCTGTACCGGGGGCTCCTCTTGGAGCCCCCGGAGGCCAAGGGTGGAAAATGCAAGCGCGAGATGAAGGACGGGGAGCCCGTCCGAACCTTTGAGAGCTACTCGGAGACGGAGGACGTGGCGTGCTGGTTCGCAGACCCCAACTCGATCATCTCCAGCGACGTGCTCAAGCGGCGTCCCGGCGTGAAGGGCTACTTGGCCAAGACCAAGGGCGCGGGCCAGGAGGAGCGACTGCTGTGGCGCTACGACTGGGAGAACGTGCCCCTTCCTGGGGGACGGCTCCTGCCGCTGGTCGCAGCTGCGGCGGCGCACCCTGAGATCGACGAGGGCCAGTTCCACTGGAACATGAAGACCCAGGCCGAGGTCGTACTCGAGCCAGCGGCCAGTCGCACGATCAAGCTCTCGCCTCTATCGGGGGCCAACTGCCCGGACTCCGACGAACTGGACGCGACCTATGCCTATCCGCCATTCCTGGCGCAGTATGTCCGAGGCCTCTAGTCCCGACCGTCTCGACGGCCGGTCGCGGGCTCGTCTTCGTATTCGCTGCCCAGGTTCTGCTGGCCCTTGGGTGGGCCGTCTTGCTCAGCGCGCAGCCCGATGCCGACGAAGACGTTGCCGGACGACTTCTTCTTCGTAGCGAAGCCACGCTCGCGGATGCGCTGACTGAACGTCTTTTGCTTCCAGGCTTTCTCGTTGGTCTGGTCGCACCACTCGCAGTAGGCCCGATAGAGCGCGCTGCTGCCGACCTCGATCTTGGGAGCGCGATGCGTCTTGATCGTGAGGAACTCGCCCAAGGCATCCATGTCGTCTCGGTAGCCCTTCGTTGCCGCCCGGACGCGCGTCGGGACCTGGAGGCCCTTGTTCGCCCACTCGTGGGCGCCGGCCATGACCCAGGCGAGGATCCCCTCGCGCTCGGCGAGGAGCTTCTGCCCGAGGTTCACGTCCTTCTTCTCAGGGGTCAGCTCGATGTTGGCCATCCAAGGCAAGAACAGGACGCGTCGCCAGATACCGTTGTCGGTGCCGCGAATGGCCGGGCGGTGGTTGCACGAGAACCAGAGACTGAACTTAGGAAAGAACTCGATGGGCTTGCCCCACAAAGGGCGAGCGCTGATCCGCTCGCCACCCGTGATCTGTTTGATCAAGTCCTCCTTGAGACGCGCACCCTCGTCCGGCTCGGACGCGAAGGCCATGCGTACATCCTTGAGCGCGAGCAACTCCTCGTTGGGTGAGGACGCTGTGCGCGATGCGGACGCGAGGAACATGTCGAAGCTGCACTGTCGGGCGTAGCCGGCACCCAGCTCCATGATGGTGTTGATAAAAGTGCTCTTGCCGTTGCCGCCGGTTCCGAAGTTGACGAAGAAGACCTGCTCGGCCACCGACCCAGTGAGACTGTACCCAGCTGCTCTCTGGAGGAAGGCGATCATCTCCTGGTCCCCTTCCATGCACCAGTCCAGGAACTCCATCCACAACGGGCACTTGGCCGTCGGCACGTATGCCGTGGGGGAAACCTTCGTCTGGTAGAGGTCGGGCTCGTGCGGTTTCAGCTCCAGCGTGGACATGTTCAGCACGCCGTTGTCGCAGTTGAACAGCAGGTCGTCGGCATCGAGTTGGTCGGGAGCGACCACGACCGAGCGCTGCCAACTCGCGTACTCCATGAGATCCTTGACGCCCTTCGGGGTCTCGTACTTGCCGACGTGCTTCTTGATCGCGTCGCGCAGCGCGGACTTGCGGCCAGCTTCCTCTTTGGAATCCTGCTTGTCGGGCCGGACCTCCTTGTGCTTCATCAATCCATGTATGCCGGCGACCACCTGCTGGGCGAGGCAGAACACGGCGCTCGACTCGTCCTTCTTCCAGCGCTTGCCGTCCCACAGATACCAGTCCTTGAGTAGTGGGCTATAGCGGGCTTGGTCGGCGTAGGCGTCGATGAACCGCTGGGAGTTGCCGCGCAGACTGAGCGGGTGGCCGTCGGGGACAGGAGGCGTGGCGTGGTAGGCGAAGGTGGAGAGGTCGAGGAGGTTGATCGCCGGGTGTGGCCCAGCGGGAACGAGGGCCTCGCGGGCAGTAACGGCACCGGGTGGGCGCTCGTTGAATCCAGGCGGAGGCCCGGCCTCCCAGGGCGCGGGCCCGGAGTCGTGGCCCTCGTCAGGCGCGAAGCCGCCGCGTGCCTCGTGCTCCTCGGCGCCGGCCATGGTGGCCTCCCACGAAGCGTCGTCCCTGGCCTTCCGAGCTGACTGGCGCAACTGGTACTTGGCCTGCTTGGCCTTCCATTCGTCGCTGTCCTGCTCAAGTCGCCACCCGAAGGGCTCGGACTTGTTGAGTTTGCGATACATAGACGCGACGGTCTGGCGCACCTCCTTGTCCCGCAAAGGCGGCGAACAGTTGGAGTCGTTCCAGCGGCACACCGCTTCGGCCCAGTCGTGCTCCTCGACGCCGAAGGACCAACCGATGGGGGCGATCTTGGAGGCGATGTGGTCGTTGCGGTGTGACGAGGTGCCGGGGACGCCGGAGATGAAGGCCAGGGCCCGGTCCATGCGGCTCGTGAAGGTCTCGATGGGCCGGGTAGGGGCCATCGACTGAGCAGCTTCTTTGCGCGCAGCTATCTCGGCCTCCGCAGCTGCGAGCGCGTCGAGTTCTCGCTGGAGTCCGAAGGCGCGAACGAAGTCGGCTAGGCGGTGCCTCTTGTTCTCCAGCATCTCGATGTAGACGGGAACGGGCTCGCCCTTCCGGTGGAAGAACCCAGGGACGCGCATGGTCTGGGTGAGCGTGGTCGCGCCTTCGTCGCTGCCGAAGCGCTTGGCCATGGCTTTCTGGACGCGGCGCCACTCGCCGAGATCCTCACCGGGCTCCAACAGCCAGTAGACGTGAGGGCCGCGAACCGAGCGAACCACCATGGACACCGGCACGGCGCCGATCCCCCTGGGGGCCTCGCACCCGTCGAAGTCCAAGAAGACCGCGCGAGGACGAAGGATGTTCTCCTCGGTGCGTCCCCGCCCGTCGGTCTCGTGGATGCCGACGTGGACGCCGGCGCCATCGCTGTTCGCCTGGGAGAGCTTAGCGAAGTGGGTGCGCAGCGAGCCGTGAGGCGCGGTGGTTAGGTCGTCGTTCTCCGTGCCAGACTCGTCGAATGTCTGGAACGCGAAGTCGGCGTCGTCTCCCCGGCCATCGAAAGCGAGGGCGGAGAGGAAACGGGCGACTTCTTGATAGGACGGATACTGCTCGGGGTCAGGCGAAGTTGGCGGCATGGGACTGGCGGATCATCGGAATGGGAAACCGAAATGGGAGAACCGAACCGAATAGCGGCGAAGCCAAAAAACCGCCGACACCCGAACCGGTCGCAAAGTGTAACCGCGACGCTACCCCCGGTGGGAGACCTTCACCAAAAAAGCCGCGAGTACGAGACTCGCGGCTTCCGGTTGGGGGGTGGGACCGGGGCGCCCCCGGGAGGCTTCCACGTCGAGCCGTTTCTTGACACGGACGTGGAGTTGGGCAGGGTCAGTGGTCGGCGAGCAAAACGGCCACAGCGTTCAGTCTGTCAGCCACCCGACGGGCCTCTGCGCGTCGATCCACGGCCCCACCGTGCAGAGCCGACCGCAGGCGCTCGCCCAGGCGGGAGACGGCCACGTCGAGCCGGAACTTCCGGGGCAGTCGCTCCTTGGGGCCCAGGGGCACCAGTACGCGCTTATCGTGCTCGTGGCTCCGGCACAGCCGGTAGGTGGAGCCCTGGGCCGTGAGGTAGTAGGAGACCCCACCACGCGCGGTGAGTTCGACCACAGGGGCCTCGACGGGGGGGCCGTCCGCCACGAGAATCTTCCGGTTGCCCTCGGAGATCGCCGGCAGGGCCGGGGCAATGATCTCGCACACGGTGAGGAGCAGGCGCTGCCGCCCGTCGGCCTCCTCCGCGAACGCGTCCATCATGCCGTCGTGGGTCGTGGCGACCTCCTGGACCGCGCGGCGCAGCTGCCCCAGGGCGTCGTCAATGTCGTCGGGTGTACTTCGTCTGTCGCTCACAGCGCGCCCTCCTGCTCCATGCTGACGAAGGCCCCGCTCGGGGCCAGGATCAAGTGGTCAACGATCTCGATGCCCAGTCGCTCCCCTGCCGCGGTCACGCGTTGAGTGAGCCGCAGGTCGCTGTCGGACCAGCGGGCATCCCCGGACGGATGGTTGTGCGCGATGTAGGCCGCGTGGGCTCGGGCTCGGACAAGCGGGACGAAGAGGTCGCGGATCTGAATGTCCACGCGTGAGAGACCCCCACGGGCGACCTCGGTGATCGCCACGAGCTTGTTGCCTGCATCCAGGGCGGCGACCCAGAAGCACTCGACCTCGAGTGAGGCGACGTGCTGGCTGGCGAAGATCTCCGCGGCCATCTGCTCGGCACTGTCCACTCGGGTGAGGCCTCGCTGCTGGGCAGCGCGGGCAAGGGCGAAGGCCTGTACGACCGTGCGGGCCTGCCCGTGGCTCAGGCCCAGTGCCTGGAGCGAGCGCCGGGGCGCCACGGCGAGGCCGCGGGCCTGGGGGTAGTGAGCAAGGACCACTTCGGCCAGAGCCTCGGCGTGTGCGTCCCCTCCCAGCACCGCTACCAATGCGGCGCCCAGGGGTGTGCCCCGGCTCGGGGCCTCCGTCTCGACCAGGAGCGAGATCTGCGAGGCTATCTGAGGAGTCCCGCGCTCAGCTGCGACAGCGGCCGAGGGGTCGGCGGGGATGACGTTGGGCCAGAGCTTCACCGCAGCAGCGCGGCCAACGGGAGTGAGGTCAAGGTCGCCGTCGGGTTCGCCCCACTCGGCGAGCCTGCGCTTGACGAGACGGGTGGCAGCCCGGAGCGGCGAGCGGGCCTTGTGGCCTTGGAGCAACTTACCGAGGAGTCCGATCTCCTCGGAGGTAAGTTCGACCTTCTCAGGCATCGGGGTGGTCCTCCGGCAACTCGGCGGGCGCGGGTGCATCGAGGCCCTCGCGCCGGGGTAGGTCGGCGAGGGCAGGGCGACTCGTCTCGCGCAGCCACTTGCCCATGTCGGGGAACTCGCCGTCGCCTCCCATGCGCAGGTCCAGCTCGCGCACGAGCCTCCGCATCTCGACGCCGGGCCAGTCGTAGCCGCCCAGGGCGATGCGGGCAGCGAGGTCGAGGATCTGCACGAGGTCGACGCTCGCGGCGAGCATGAGTCCAGCGGACTGCCCCGCGTGCGTGAGGGAGACCACCCACATCCCGTTGATCGTCTCCGGGGTCTGGTGGGGGCACGGGAAGTCGGACTCACTGGGCCTGCGGTGGTCAGTCAGCCCAGCAGCCGCGAGTTCGTCGAGCGTCTGCTCCAGGTCGACCTCGTTACCGGTGACGAAGGCTGAGCCGGGAAGGCTCCAGGTAAGGATCCGAGCAGCGGGGGCTCGGTCCCAGTCGTGTATATCAATCATGGTGGGCATGTTGGGCGTCTCCATCTTTGCACGGGTGTCTACTCGAGCCAAAGATCGAGCAGAAAAGGGCGCCCCCGTGCGGGAGCGCCCCATGTCGTAGGTCTACAGGCCCGCGCGCGCTCGGGCGTCGCGGATGGCTTGTTCGATAGCCTGCTGGCGCAGGTACTTGGTCGATTCACGCAGAACGTCGGCGTCGGTGATCGTCGCACCGTAGGCGTCTCTGACGATGGCCACCAGCACGATCCAGAATGCGGGGTGGTGGCCCTGTTCTCGGTCAGCGGCGGCAAGGTGGGCCAGCTCGTGGACCAGTGTGCCGCAGCCTTCGGCGTGGTCGGCCGAGCGAGGGACGCCGACAAAGATCCGGTGCTCCTCGTACCACGCGAATCCCGACACAAAGCTCTCACGCTGGCGCGTGCCGATCTTCATGGCGGGCGGATGCTCGGGGAGGTCGTCGCGTGGACTGACGGCGCGGACGAGCGGCCAGACCCGCTGCAACTCCACACCCAGGTCGCCAACCGCCTCCCTCACCGCCGCTGCCTTGGCCGCCCGTTGGCGGTCGCCCTCGCGGGCACGGGCAGCTCGGCGAGTCTGGCGAGTCTGGGTCGCACGGCGGGCCTTCGCCTTGCGCCGCTCGTCCTTCTCATGCCGAGCTTGGTCAAGAGCCGGGCAGCGTCGCTCGACAAGGAGGCCAGACTTCTGGGAGCAGTCCAGGCAGTAGCGACGAAGGTCGATGCGACGCAACCGCCCCGGCGCCAGCACGCCGGGGTGGTCGGGGTCCGCACAGGTCCAGCGGTAGCGCTTGGGTTTGGCGGTCATGCCTGCGCCGTCGGCCCCAGGTGGCTCCACTCTTGGACAGTGGGGTTGGAGGTCCACGGGTTCCAGTCGCAGAAGACTTGCTCCCAAGGAGCCCAAGAGTAGGCGAACCCACCGCGCTCCTCGACACGCTGGTACACCCCGTCCACGTCGGCCGCGAAGGAGACCGCCGTCGGCTCGTTGCGGAGTTCGGGCGGGGTGTGCCACTGGAGGCTGGCCATGTAGTCCAGTTCGTGAGCGCGGCTCATGCTGCCACCCCACAGACCTTCTTCGGATAGGCCAGTCCTCGGGGCAGGTGACGACGGTCCCGCTTGTTCAGAGCCCACACGTACTTGTGGTTGCCCGGGTGACGCAGGGGGCGGGTGAGCGCCTTCACCCATCGAGCTGTCCAGGCCACTGCGTCCTCGTCGTCCCGGAGGGCCACGGCGCCGAAACGCTCCAGGATTGCAGCTGCGTAGATGGCCCCCTGGCGCCGGTGCCGGATCTTCGTCAATGCTCGGCCATGAATGACCGTCCCGTCGGGGAGCAGGCGCCTCGTCTCGGCTTTGCTGGTGCCGAGGTACGTGGCGTTAGTCGCTTGGTAGATGGTGCCGACGTGGCCGCCGAACACCGCCTCGCCCCGAGTGTTGGTGCGCTCGGACGGATCCGAGAACGACACGACGCCGGTAATCCCTCCGCTACGCAACCGGTCAAAGCACCGAGCGATGAACCACGACTCGCCGTTGGCCGGCACGTCGTCCAGCAGAACGAAGCGGCCGAGTTCGACCTTCTCGTGCCGGTCGCCCGGCGCCACGTCGAGGCACTTGGGTTGTGCCGGGACGGAGAACACCGAGACGCCGACCAACTCGCCGCCACGGTAGAGGCCGTAGCGGAAGCGGGCAGCCGGGAAGCTGGCCGAGTAGTGGTGGCGAAGGATGAAGGCCTTGGCTTCTTTGTCGCCGGGCATGTAGGCCACCTCGTAGTTGCGAGTGTTGATCACCTCGCCGCTGGGGCGGTACGAGTCTCGCTGGTCTCGCCAGCGTTGGTTGTGTTCGATGATCACGACTGCACCCCCCGGTCGGCTGCCTCGATGGAGGGAAGGCCGAGCGCCTCACGGCACGTCGGACACGTCACCCGCTCCTCGCCCTCGTCGGGGATCACCGGGTTCCGCTCGGGGCAGTCGTCATACCGGCACTTGAGAGGCGGGTTGCGGCACTCGTCGCACTTGCCGTCGGCCAGCGCGTGCGAGAAGTTGCCACCGCACCCCCGGCAGACGCCTGGGCCCGGCTCAGCGGTGCAGGGCACAGTGTTGCAGCATGGCTCGCAGTCGCAGACAGAGCAGTAGTCGGGGCCGACCCCCTTGGTGCTCATTCGGAAAGCGGGCTCGTTGGGCTCCTGGCCCGACGGGTCGATGGCGTCGAGCAGGCCCGTGTCGGCGTCAGACTCCTCGGGGAATCCTCCACGTAGGAGCAGGTCAACGACGCTGGCGCCGTCGTCCTCGGGCGCCAGCGTGGCGCGAGCGAGGACACCAGCGAGTTCACGCAACGCGACCTTGTGGTCGGCGACGGATTGGTCGAGCTGTCCCATTAGTTCGACCCCCTTCGCAGGCGCTCGTCGTGGCGCGTGCAGCAGGCCTCGCAGACGGTGACGCCCGTGCCCGTGGTGTTGCAGTCGGCCGTCGAGAGGTACTGCCCGCGGAACAGACCCTCGCAGTGCTCGCAGACAAACAGCGAGCCGTCGTTCTCCGTGTGCAGGTGCCCCAGCACGGCGTCGGCGACTTCGCCGGCGAACCAGTCGAGGTCGATGGACTGAAACGTGATCGGCGCGCCCGGCTTATCGCTCACGTCGTCGGGTCGGTCGAGGAAGTACAGACGCAAAGGCTCGGGGCCGTTGCCGGCGAGCACCTGCCTCACGACTTCTTGGACGGCTTCTTTCGAGTTCAGCTTTTCCATATCAACTGCCCCCCTTCGCCTGCGGGCCGCACTCGGGCGAGCCGCACTCGCAGGTGCTCGTGTGCCGAATGTCCCCGCGTCCCTGGCAGCGGTCGGGAGCCTGTAACCCGATGGGCTGGCCGTCGAGTTCGCTCTCGCCGCGGAGCAGCGCCTTGGCCTTGTCGGCTGCGTGCTGCACCATCGCCGAGAACGTCTCGGCCTCCTGCGGTGTGTCGAAGGAGAAGCGGTGGACGGACATGCCGTCCTTGACCACGAGCCAGACCTGTCCAGCCTCCACGCCCCTCGGCTGGGGGTGGCGCTCCTCGTTGGTCACGTCGATGTAGTTTTCCGAGACGAGGGCGAAGCCCCCGTCGGTTTTCAGTTTCTCGATCATCGTGCCACCTCTGTCTGGGTGAAGCCGCAGCGCTGGAAGACGCGGCCGAGGCTGGCCACCCCGCCGCTGAACTCATTGGCTGTGTAGGCGCGACCGGCCTCCGTGTGCTGCGCCGCGGCGCCCACCAGGGCCTTCGGGTCATACGTCGCGCGACGGTAGGTCAGGACGTAGCCAGAGGCCTTGCGGAACCCGTACTTCGCCAAGAATGCCTCGCGGCCCAACTCCCGACACTCCTTGATCGCCAGGAGCAATGCGGGCCTCGTGATCAGTTTGAGAGATGCTTTTTGAATGGCCATTTACTTCGCCTCCCCGACTGTTCTGATCTCTCGCCCCGAACCCGTGTGGCCCCTGGACAACGCGGCCTCAAGCGCCGCGGGTTCCATCTCCGATGCGACGTAGAAACGGAGCTTCTTCGTTCCGTTTCCGCCTCCCTTGGCGCCAACGGGTCGGCCCACCTTGGCGGCGGCAGAGCCTATCGCCTTGCGGATCGTCTCCGCGTCCTGGTCGGCCATGATGAGCGGGTACTTGCGACCCGAGAGCCGCACCCGGCGTTCGGCCCGGCTGAGGTCCCGCACGGTCGTGCTGTCGACCACCACGTCGGAGATCTCGATACCGAGATCCCCCAGTCTGGTGAGCAACAGCACGAGGCCAGCCCGGTAGGCCCGAGTGCCCGCCGTAGTGCCCCTGGAATCGAAGCGGATGGTCATGGAGCGGCCGCGAGGCTCGACCCCGAAGGTCGCGCCAGTATCCTCGCCGCTGGTGTTGAAGATGGGGCGGCGAATCATCGCACCACCTCCGTCTCGGTCTTAGGGGCCGTCAGAGGCTCCTCACGCTCTTTCGCGCGTCGTTCTTGGTTGCGGGAGTATCGGGCGGCCTCGGCCTCCAGCTCGGCGCCTTCGGCCTCCAGAGCTGCGATACGTGTAGACAGACGTGACTGTGCTGACATTTTGCTATTCTCGTTTCCCCCGGTCCTCCCGGGGCGTGGTTGGCGCGGCTCCTCACCGCGCAGGACCAATCTCTCACGTAGGCCCCAGAACGTCAAGATATGGTACATTCCAGGCACCGCGCCCCTGGCGCATTGACCCGTTACCCCCTAGTGGGTAAATACGGGCACGTAGACCCCCTTGCGAGGGCGGTCGTGATTCTGGCGATTTGCGGGTTATGCGCGATAATGACCATCCAGGCTGCCCACGGGCTCATTGGGAGATCCCCCCCGGGATCGGCCCCGGAGGGCCGAAAAGCGGCCGATCCCCCGAATTGGGGGTTCGGAGCCCATGACCACCCGCAGTAGGGGCCCTGGGCACCGTTATCCAGCTCGCACGAAGCGACGGGCCCGGCGGCTGTTCAAGCAGCACGGGTGGGCCGCCGCTCGCATCGCCCGGCACCTTGGGATCCCCTACGACCGCGTGCGGGCCTGGACGGCCGAGATGCGCCAGGGCGACGGCAACGCCCGCCGCTACGACCGCGCTGCCATCCTCGCCGACGCGGCCACAATGACCCGTGCGGACGTGGTGGCCAAGCACGGTTGCTCCACCCGCTTCCTCTCCGACTTGCTCGCCGGCAAGCTCGACGCCACACCTACTGACTAGGAAAGCCCAAGCTCAACAACCAACACCAAGACGAAGGACGAAGAAGAACGCGATGCTGCAAGCACTACTCGGAAAGATCCGCGCCCCCAAGTGGGCCCAGATCACAATTTCAACGGAGAACAACAAGGTCTCCCTGCACTTCCGTGCCGTCAATACGGACGGGCAGGAGACAACTTTTCAACAGGACTACGACGGAGAGCTGATCACCGGAAAACTGATCAGCGATCTGCTCGGATGGCTCAAACACACCGCCCGGACCTTCTTCGGTTCCGAAGCGGGGGGACTCTAAGGAGAGACGACCATGGCAAGTGACGAACGAAAAAAATGGCGGGGACGCCTTCTTATGACTGGCGAGGGAACCTTCCGGCCAGTCGACGCCGACGAGCGTCCCGACCCCCAGGTCACACAAGGCCTCGCTGCCCTCCGTCGAGGTCAGCGCCCGACGCTGCGACGCGAGGGGGCTCGCTTCGGGCGCCCCGCGACGGCTTCCGGGTCGGCCGAGGTCCACACGTTGCCGCAGCGGCGCGGTGAGCCGGACACCGCGCCAGGGCGACCCCCGGGCAACCCGCCCGAGCCCACCACACAGCAGGACCCCGACGTTCCGCGCATCGACCTCGGATGGGGGACAGCTCCCGCGGAGGCCGAGGCGCCCGCAGCTGCGCCGGAGCCGGTTGACGAACTGCTCACGGTGAGGAGGTCCGAACTCGAGCGGATGGTGGCCGATGCCGTGCGGGCGCAACTGGGCCCGATAGCCACCGCCATCTCGGACATGCGCTCTCACATGGCCGGAGCGCCGGCCGACCCCGAGCCCGTCGTGGAGGCCTCGGTCCCGCGCGATGCAGAGCCCATCGCACTGCTAGCGCTCATGGACGATGCTCCACCCGTGGAGCCCGTCGTGGCCCTGACCATCCCGGAGGACTACGACTGGACGAAGGGGAAGGCCGAGACCTTCGCTCCCGCGCCGGCTCAAGCACAGGGGTAGAGCCCACCGTCATCGCGTCCTACGAGGGCCGGCATATCGCCGGCCCTTTTTTTGTGCCCTACGCGACGGCCGCTTGGTCGCCGTTGAGCTTCGCTACTTGGCCCCGGATCGCGGTGCCCCAGGCCTTGCCCATTTCCTTCGTGACGCCGTGGCCGTCCGACGAGTAGGAGCTGAACGAGATCGGCGCGCCCAGGGACTCCATGTGGGCGGCGTAGTCCTTGGCCCAGTCGTAGGGGACAGTGCGGTCGCCGTCTCCGTGAATCATGGCGACGGGGGCCATCCTCTGGTTCCAGAACGGGGGAATGACGTAGCCCGAGACAGCGACTCCGCTGTCCAGGAGGCGGGGATGCGTGGACGCCATGAGCAGGGTCATCTCGCCACCCATGCTCGACCCCGTAACGATGGGCCGTCCGAGCGTCGGGCGGCACCGCTGGATCTGGGAGATGAAGTTCCCCATGCGCTGAGCCTCCTCGCGCCACTCGACGGTGGCGCCGGGCAACTCCTCGCCCTTCATGGCCTTGGTGATCCCGAGCTTCCACCACTTGCGGTGCTTCTCGTTGGAGCAGCCGTAGGCGCCGGCGGGGATGATCAGCCGGGCGCGACCGATGCTCTTGAACATGTTGAGGATGCCCGAGGGCGACGAGCAGAGCGAGTGGAAGGCGATGACCATAGGCACGTCCTCGTCGGGCGTGGCGCCACCTCGCATGGCCTCCAGGTACGTGACGCCGCCGACGGTGCCGCCGGAGAGCCCGGCCTCGTTGCAGTCAGCGAAGATGGCAGGGCCGTGCTTGGCTCGGTAGGAGAGGCGACCAAGGACGCCGCCGAGGGCGAGGGCTCCAACTGCGATGGCGCCACCTTGGACCACTGGGGACTGCCACCAGGGGAGCGGGTTCACGCTGCGCGCTTGCATTCGTTCTCCCAAAGCTCGCGGTAGATCTTCGCGCGGCGCAATACACCGGGCACGTAGTTCTGGGTCTCCTTGGGCCACTCGTCCGAGGGCATGTCCCGCTTCACGCGACCCTCGCCCGCGTTGTAGCTGGCCAGGGCGTGCTCCACATCCCAGCCGCGGTCAAACTTGGAGCGAAGCGACGAGGCGCCCATCCAGATCGACTGGAAGGGGTCGGTGCGGTCGACGAAGCCCTCGACTCCTTTGTCGCGGAGGACGCCGGCGGCTTGGGGGTCGTTGTTCGTGGAGAGCGGGTCGAAGGGCCACTGGCCCTGCTCGACGAGCTTCTGGTAGCGGCCGGCGGCGGTCTTCGGCATGTGCTGGCTCAGCCCAACCGCGCCTGCCGAGCTGCCGGCCTGGGGGTTGAACCGCGACTCGGTGTGGATCAGACCCATAAGCAGGTCCGGGGAAATACCCCAGTGCGCACTCGCTTGGATGACGTAGGGCGCATAGGTCCAGGCCCCGGTCCCCGTCTTGGTGCTGTCCAGCGCCTCGATGTAGACAGCCTGTGGACAGTTGGGGTCGCCGACAGTGCGGAGCTTCTTGCGCAGGCGGAAGCCCGCGATCCACACGCCGACTCCGGCAACGCCCAGGAGCGCGGCGCCGATGTAGCGCCAATCCTCCGCGGGCATTCCCCCATAGATGGCTGGCGGGTTCCGGTCAAGCACGAGCGGAGTGTACCATCGGGGCGTGGCGCAGCAGTATTTCAAGGTCGGCCCGCAGTCCCGGATGGACGTGGATGTGCCCTGGCGCGACGAGACCTTGCAGGCCATCGACGCGGTGGCGGCCGATCTGGAGTTGCGAATGCTCATGGGTGCGCGACTGCACGCGCTTGCCGCTCGCCTTCGCTCCGCGCCCAGCCGCCCCCGTCCGAAGATGGAGCGCGTGACCCTCGCGCAGATCCGTCCCGTCGAGTTCCCCGGAGCCTCGCCGGGCTGGTATCTCGACCAGCTCAGCGGGCGCGAGGTGGTCTTTGAGGACGTGGTGAATCGAGGCTGGTGGCGGGAGACCCCGTACCCCATAGACGCTTTCACCCTCGGCGAACTTGTCTTCCTCGAGTCCGAGTTGTGGGCGGCAGGGGAGCGCTTCGCAAACGCGCGGGAGAATCTCACCCAGGCGCAGCGAGTGTTGGCGGTAGAGCTAGTCGAGGCCGCGGACGGTCTCCAGATGCGACTCGCGCTCATGCAGTGGCGGCCGGACTCGCCGGAGGAGGAGGAGGCCATGAAGCGGTCGATGTTGGAGGCTCTGGCCAAGGGCGACGACGAGGAGAACCCCAGGGGTGGGGTGCGTGGCCGGGAGGGAACCTGTGAGATCCTGGCGCCCCACGAATACGTCTCGCCACGCCAGCGGCCTCTCACCGCCGAGGAGCACAGCGTGCGGGAGGTGGCCTGGGCCCTGAAACGCCGAAGACGCTGGGCGATGAAGGAGGCCGCCCTGGAGATGGCGCCCCTCGCAGGTCCTGGCGACGTGCTGGTCCCGGTCCCCGACAGCACCGGATCGACCACAACGAACCGCAGGCTCGCTCGCCGTATCTCCAAGATCAGCGGGGCCCCGATGTGCGACGCCCTCACGCGCCGCCTGACGGTCCCATCGTCCCGCGGCCTGCGAGCCGCCGGACTGCCACCTCTCACCGTCGCGGCCCACGAGATGCTCCGCATGCACGGCTGCCCGAGTGGACGGGTCTTGTTCGTGGACAACGTGGCGACCACCGGAGGCACCGGCGCCGCAGCTGCGTCCGCGCTCGGAGTCCCGTGCGCGCTGCTGGTCTGGGCTTGGCATCGCACCCATGCCGAACTCAAGCGAGCGGCGAACCCGAAGGACCCGGCCGCCAAGGGCTGCGCGGCCGGCCTTGTGGTCTCGGGGCCCGTCTCCGCACAGAGAGCCATGGACCACCCGGCCGTGGTGAAGCAGCACAAGCGGACGCTCAAGCGGCGCCGCAAGTACAAGGTCGCTGTCCTGCTCCCCTGCGCCGGGCACAAGCCGTACCGCGATAGCCCGAGCCACCGCCTAACCTACTGCCCAGCACTGGAGGGGAAGAAGGTGGACGTGTGGGTGGTGAGCGAGCCGATGGGCGTGTTCCCCTACGAGTGGTCCGACGAGTTCCCGAACGACGCCTACGAGTTCGCGCCGAAGCACGTCAAGGGCAAGGTCCGCGAGCAACTCGTGGAGCGCATCCGGCACTGGATGGAGAAGCAGGGCCCCAAGTACGACCGCGTGTTCCTGGCGCTGCCCCAGCACCACATGAAGCTGGTGCTCGCCGCGTCAGACGGGGTGGACGGGTTGAACCTGATCCCCGCCAGCATCGCTGCGTGCAAGGAGTCCGGGAAGTGCCCGGCGAACTTCGACCAAGTGACGACCCACGCCTACCGCGACTACCTACGCCGCAAGATCAGGTGACGGGCTTGAAGCCGCAGACCTGGAAGTCGGAGATGCCAATGACGCGGTTCCAGAGCCACCATCGCCAGAGCCCAACGGCGCCCAGGAGTACACCACCCTCCTCGGCTTCCTCGGCAGTGTGGACGCCGGAGATGGCCTTGTCCCATGGCGCTCCGGGCGGATAGAGGTCGGTCAAGATCTCGATGGTCGCCTGGGCGCCCCTGTCGAAATACTTGCGGTACTGAACGTAGCCCAGGCCGCCGCTCTCCATGATCGTGCCCACGACCGGCTTGCAGTCGCCCGGCTCGATCTTGTGCTTGTTCTTGAAAGCCTGCATGCGGGAGATAACCTCCTGCTCGACCTCGCTGGTGAAGAAAGCCGTGAACAGCCCGTTGGTCCGCATGGTCTGCGCGTCCTCCTCCAAGCTAGGAGGCGTGCCCGAGCCGGGGCCTCCGCCTTGCTGGACCCCGACGAATCCGGCGATGGTCAGGCCGTCCATCCCTCCCGGCGGCTTGGCATTTTCCTCGTCGATTCGGAGCTTGCGAGCCCGAGCCCCAGCTGCGACGCCCACAACCCCGACGGTCGCCAGAGCCGCAGAGGCCAGAATGACGGTCAGGCCAAGCGGGTTCTCTTGCCGCCCTGGGTACGTGGAGTGCGCGAGCATGGCGAGATAGTACCCCAGCGCGCCAGAGGACGCCCAGTTGCGCAGGAAAAGGCTGAATCGGGTAGAGTCACGGAATGCGCGTCGGCTACGATTCCCCCGTTTTCCGGTCTCAGGGCGGCGAATTACAATTCACGCAGGAGATGCAGAGCCCGGTCCTGTTCACGACCACGATGCCGGGGGCTTCCTATTTTGAGGCCATGAGCATCGACCCCGGCGCCTACCAGACCATGGACATGAGTTTCGCCGCGGGGGGCGGTGGGGGCATTGGCGCCCTTGGGCAGTCCGTACTCAACGGGCTTGAGAAGGCGAGGTCCATCGAGGAAATTGTCCAAGAGGCGGCGTCGGGGCCCATCGGGGACTTGCAAGAACTCGCATCCATCGACATTGTGCAGTCTCTGCGGGCGGTCGTGGGGCAGGTGGCAACGACCGTCGGTTTTCTGCCGCACGTCATGCAGTCCGACTCGGGGGTCCGGGGCACCTACCTTGAGCCGCTACAGTCGGTGGTCCAGGGCCTTGAGATCGCCAACAAGATCATTAGCAGCGCGTACTTCCAACAAGCAGTCGATGCCATCGCCTGGATCCCCATCGTTGGGTGGATCATCAAGATCGTTGCCGAGGTCCTTACGCTGGTTTTGCAGATCGCCCAGCGCGTCCGCGATAAGCGGCTCGAGAAAATGTCCTTCGCGTTGGCGCAGCGGTTTCATCTCCCCTTGTTGAGCGCCGACGCGGATCTCAAGAAGGAATACAACCAGCAGATGACCCGGAACGTCCTGTCGGCCGTTCAGGACTACAATCTCCAGGAGGTCTTTCAGCCGCCCTACTGGATCCCGGACGGAAGCGGCAAGCGTTT
>Ga0255055_10001055_pt1 | contig 20894 bp, 16 predicted proteins | sample JV7_2_27_MG_FD_188633 | JGI IMG/M metagenome (GOLD analysis project Ga0255055, IMG submission 188633) | Seawater microbial communities from Jervis Inlet, British Columbia, Canada - JV7_2_27 | ecosystem: Environmental > Aquatic > Marine > Inlet | place: Canada: British Columbia | collected...
GTAGGGGAATCCGCAGGACTTCATGTACCTGATCGACACCCTGCATCGCCACGGCATCGGGGTGATCCTCGACTGGGTTCCTTCCCATTTCACCAAGGACGGGCACGGGCTCAACTACTTCGACGGGACCCACCTCTTCGAGCATGCCGATCCGCGACAGGGGCACCACCCCGACTGGGACACGGAGATCTTCAACTACGGCCGCCACGAAGTGCAGAGTTTCCTTCTCTCCAGTGCGTACTACTGGCTCGACGTCTTCCACGCCGACGGGCTGCGCGTGGACGCCGTGGCGTCGATGCTCTACCTCGACTATTCGCGCCGGGAAGGGGAGTGGATCCCGAACCGGTACGGCGGCAGGGAGAATCTCGAGGCGATCGATTTCCTTCGCCGTTTCAACGAGGACGTGTACAGGGGACGCCCGGACATCATCACGATCGCCGAGGAGTCGACCGCCTGGCCCATGGCCTCCCGCCCGACCCACCTCGGGGGTCTGGGGTTCGGCATGAAGTGGGACATGGGGTGGATGCACGACACTCTCCTCTACATGCGAGAAGACCCCGTGCACCGGAAATACCACCACGACAAGCTCTCCTTCCGGATGGAGTACGCATTCACGGAGAACTTTGCTCTCCCCCTCTCCCACGACGAGGTCGTCCACGGGAAAGGATCGCTGATCGGCAAGATGCCGGGGGACACCTGGCAGAAATTCGCCAACCTGCGGGTCCTCTACGGGTACATGTACGGCCAGCCGGGGAAGAAGCTCCTCTTCATGGGGGGAGAATTCGGCCAGTGGCGGGAGTGGAACCACGACGGAAGCCTCGACTGGCACCTCCTCGAGGACCCCTCGCACGCCGGGCTCTCCCGCTGGGTGGAGGATCTGAACGCACTGTACCGGAAGGAACCGGCGCTGCACGAACTCGACTTCGAACCGACGGGGTTCGAGTGGATCGACAGCCACGACGCCGGGCAGAGCGTCCTGACCTTTTTACGGAAGGGGAAGACCACAGACGATGTCTTTCTCATCGTCTGCAACTTCACACCCGTCCCGCGGCACAACTACCGTGTGGGGGTCCCCCGCGGCGGGTTCTGGCGGGAGGTGCTAAACAGCGATGCCCGGGAGTACGGCGGGAGCGGACAGGGGAATATCGGCGGGGTCGATGCCGCGCCGATCGCCTCCCACGGACGCCTGCACGCAGTGTCCGTTGTCGCTCCCCCTCTCGCAACCGTGTTCTTCAAGAGCGAGGCGAAAAAGGCGTGAACGCTTCCTATTCGCTTACTCTCGGCGCGACTCCCCTGGGGGACGGCCGTTGCCGGTTTCTCGTCTACGCCCCGAAGGCGAAAAAAGTGGAGGTTCGCCTTCTTTCCCCGCGGGAGCGAACCGTACCGCTTGCACGGGACGAATACGGGTACCATCGGGGTGTGGCGGAGCAGGCTCCGCCCGGCGCTCTCTACCTGTACTGTCTGGACGGGGAAAAGGAGCGCCCCGATCCCGCATCCCGCTTCCAGCCTCGGGGCGTCCACGGACCCTCCCAGGTCATCGACCGGAACGCCTTTGCATGGGAGGACGGGGAGTGGACCGGTCGTCCTCTCGAATCGTACATCCTCTACGAGCTGCACGTCGGGACCTTCACCCCCGAGGGGACCTTCGACGCCGTCATCCCCCGCCTCGACGATCTCCGGGACCTCGGTGTCACGGCGATTGAGCTTATGCCCGTGGCCCAGTTTCCCGGCGGCAGGAACTGGGGATACGACGGGGTGTATCCCTTCGCGGTGCAGGACAGTTACGGGGGCCCCGAGGGGCTCAAAAAGCTCGTGAACGCCTGCCACCGGCGGGAGATGGCGGTCGTTCTCGACGTGGTCTACAACCACCTGGGCCCCGAGGGGAACTACCTGGGGGACTTCGGCCCCTACTTCACCGACCACTACAGGACCCCGTGGGGGGCTGCCATCAACTTCGACGGTCCGCAAAGCGACGATGTCCGGCGGTACTTCCTGGAAAACGCCCTGTTCTGGGTTGTCGAGTATCGCGTGGACGCCCTCCGGCTGGACGCGATCCACGGGATCATGGACGGAAGCGCCTATCCGTTTCTTGCGGAACTGGCCGACACGTTCCGGGGGTTCTCCGAAAGAACGGACCGGAAGGTGTACCTGATCCCGGAGAGCGACCTGAACGACGCGCGGGTTATCACCTCGAAGGAGGAGGGAGGGTACGGTCTCTCCGCACAGTGGAACGACGACTTCCACCACGCCCTCCACGCCCTGCTGACCGGAGAGAAGGATGGCTACTACGGGGATTTCGGCTCCCTCGACCATCTGGCCCGGGCGTATGCGGAAGGATTCGTCTACTCGGGTTGCTATTCCCGTTTCCGCAGCCGCCGCCACGGCAACTCGTCCCGGCACATGGCCGCCCGGAAGTTTGTGGTGTTCTCGCAGAATCACGACCAGGTGGGGAACCGGATGCACGGCGAGAGACTGGCAAGCCTTGTCTCCTTCGAGGCCTTGAAGCTTGCCGCGGGGGCCGTTCTCCTCTCTCCCTTCCTCCCCCTCCTGTTCATGGGGGAGGAGTACGGGGAGACGGCGCCTTTTTTCTACTTCATCAGCCATTCGGACGAGAACCTCATCGAGGCGGTGCGGAAGGGGCGCAAAGAGGAGTTCGCCGCATTCCGATGGGAGGGAGAGATTTCCGACCCGCAGGACGAGGCGACGTACAAAAGCTCGCGGATCGACCACCGGCTTGGGAGCGAGGGGCACCACAGGACGCTGCTGGAATTCTACCGGGAGCTTCTCATGCTGCGGAAGGACCACCCGGTGCTGTCCCGGCTTAGCAAGGAGGACATGGAGGTTACAGCCTTCGAGAAAGAAAAGGTGCTGTTCCTCCGCCGCTGGAGGGGAACGGGCCAGACCGCCGCGGTCTTTCACTTCGGCGACTCCCCGGTCTCTCTCCCGTTGCCCCTCCCCCCCGGGCGTTGGGACAGGCTTTTGGATTCCTCCGAGAGACGGTGGGGCGGAGCCGGCGGGAGCCCGGCCTCGGAGACCCTGGACTCGCACGGAAGCGTGACGATATCCCTTGCCCCCAAATCATTCGTGCTCTTCTCCAGGGCATAAGGGGAGACCGCGATGAAGCGCTACGTCTGCATTCACGCCCACTTCTACCAACCGCCCCGGGAGAACCCGTGGCTCGAGGAGGTCGAGCTCCAGGACTCGGCCTATCCCTACCACGACTGGAACGAGCGGATCACCGCCGAATGCTACGCGCCCAACGCCGCTTCCCGGGTCCTTTCCGGGGACGGCAGAGTCGTAAACATCGTCAACAACTACGCGAAGATCAGCTTCAACTTCGGCCCGACGCTCCTCTCCTGGATGGAGATCCACGAGCCGGCTGTCTACGGGGCGATCCTGGAGGCGGACCGGGAGAGCCGGGAGAATTTCTCGGGACACGGCTCCGCCATCGCCCAGGCGCACAACCACATGATCCTCCCGCTGGCGAACGCCCGGGACAAGCGCACGCAGGTGCTCTGGGGAGTGAGGGATTTCGAAAGGCGGTTCGCGAGGAAGCCGGAGGGGATGTGGCTCCCGGAGACCGCCGTCGACCTCGAATCCCTGGACCTCATGGCGCAGGAGGGGATCCGGTACGCGATCCTGGAACCGCAACAGGCGCACCGGGTGCGCAAGAAGGGGAGCCGCGAATGGCAGGACGTGACCGGCGGGCGCATCGATCCCAAGGTCCCCTACAAGTTACGCCTTCCGTCGGGGCGGACGATCAGCATCTTTTTCTACGACGGGCCCGTCTCGCGGGCCGTCGCCTTCGAGGGGTTGCTGAACAACGGGGAGGTATTCGCTAACCGGATCCTCGGGGCGTTTCCCGAATCCCGGGGCGGCCGCAACCATCTCGTCCACATCGCCACCGACGGGGAGAGCTATGGGCACCACCACAGACACGGTGAAATGGCGCTCTCCTACGCGATCCACCACATCGAGTCGAAGGGGCTTGCGCGGATCACCAACTACGGGGAGTTCCTCGAAAAGCATCCTCCGGCCCACGAGGTGGAGATCTACGAGAACACCTCCTGGAGCTGTGCCCACGGGATCGAGCGGTGGCGCAGCGACTGCGGCTGCAACTCGGGGAGTCGTCCGGGGTGGAGCCAGGAGTGGCGTCGGCTGCTTCGGGAGGCCCTGGACTGGTTGCGGGAGAAGCTCGCTTCGGAATTCGAGGAGAAAGGAAGCCCGCTCCTTCGGGACCCGTGGGGGGCCCGGGACGACTACATCGACGTGATCCTGGACCGGTCACCGGAGGCTCTGGAGCGCTTCTTCCGGAAGCACGCCGCCCGGGGGATCTCCGAGGGGGAAAAGACCGTTGCGCTCAAGCTGCTCGAGCTCCAGCGCCATGCGATGCTCATGTACACGAGTTGCGGCTGGTTCTTCGACGAGCTCTCCGGGATAGAGACGACGCAGGTCCTCCAGTACGCGGGTCGCGTTGTCCAATTGGCCCGGGAACTTTGGGTAGACGGGATCGAAGACCGTTTCCTGGACATGCTCGCATTGGCCAAGAGCAACCTCCCCGAGCACCGAGATGGAAAGACCATCTACGAGAAGTTCGTCAAACCCGCCATGGTGGATCTGAGCAAGGTGGGAGCCCACTACGCCGTGAGCTCCCTCTTCGAGAGCTATGGCGACCAGGCGGATATCTTCTGCTACCGCGTGGACCGGGAGGACTACCGGCTTTTTCCCGCCGGCAAGAAGCGGCTTGCCCTGGGCAGGGCGCGGATCACCTCGGAGATCACCCGGGAATCGGCGGACGTCACCTTCGGGGTACTGCATTTCGGCGACCACAACGTAAGCGGGGGGATCCGGGAGTTCCAGGGGGAGGAGGTTTACGAGGCCATGGCAAAAGAGATCTCCGAGATCTTCCGAAGCGCGGACTTCCCCGAGATCATCCGCGCCATGGACCGGAACTTCGGCGCGAATGTCTACTCCCTGAAACTTCTCTTCCGGGACGATCAGCGCAAGATCCTGGACATGATCCTAGCGGCGACCATGTCCGACGTCGATGCCGTCTACCGCCAGCTGTACATGCAGAATGCACCGCTCATGCGGTTCCTCTCCGACATCGGCTACCCCGCGACGAAGTCCTTCCACGTTTCGGCGGAGCTGGCATTGAACGGGGAGCTCAAGCACGCCTTCGAGGCGGAAACTCTCGACATCGATGCGATCCGGGGAACGCTCTACGAGGCGGAGGTGACCAAGGTCTCCCTGGACGGAGCGGGTCTTGGGTATACCCTCAGGAAAACCATCGAACGGATGATGAGCAGGTTCAGCGAGAATCCCGAAGATATCGCCCTCCTTGCGGATCTCGACGCGGCGGTGGGGATGGGGAACGCCATGCCTTTCGAGGTGGCCTTCTGGATGACCCAGAACACTTATTGGGAGATGCTCCAGGAGGTCTATCCCGGGTTCCGGGTCCGGGCAGGCCAGGGGGACGAAGATGCCGGGGAATGGGTCCGGCTTTTTTCCGCCCTTGGGGGGAAATTGTCCGTGCGCCTCCCCGAGGGATAAGCGATGGCGTCGGGGCGTATCCCCCTTTCCACCTACCGGGTGCAGTTCAACAGGCAGTTCCGGTTCGAGCATGTCCGCGCGCTTGTCCCGTACCTCGAGGCGCTTGGTGTGACGGACCTCTACGCATCACCGATCTTCATGGCGCGGAAGGGGAGTTCCCACGGGTACGACGTGACCGACCCGACCCGGCTGAACCCGGAGCTGGGGACGGAAGGCGACTTCGAGGCCCTGTTCCGGGCGCTCCGCGAGCGGGAGATGGGTCTCCTGCTGGACATCGTCCCCAACCACATGTCCGCGAGCAGCGAGAACCGGTGGTGGATGGACGTCCTGGAAAACGGGCACGGCTCCCCCTTCGCCCCGTTCTTCGACATCGACTGGCACTCGCCAAAAAAAGCCCTCGAGAGAAAGGTCCTCCTCCCGATTCTCGGCGGCCCGTACGGGAGGGTCCTCGAGAACCGGGAGCTCTCCCTGCGGCTGGAGAAGGGGAGGTTCTTCGTCCACTACCATGGAAGTAAACTTCCTCTTGCGCTGAAGTCGTACGGACGGATCCTCGCCCACCGCCTCGAGGTCCTGGAGGAGAACTACGGGCCCGAGCACCCGTCCTTCCGGGAACTGTGGGACCTGATCGCCGACATCGAACACCTGCCGGAGCCGGCGCCTGCCGATCCCGCCTGGGCCGGTGAGCGGCTCCGGGCGGAGGGAGAGATACGGGAGAGGCTCCTGGGGCTGCACCGGGACCGCGCCGAGATCCGGGCGCATATCGACGAAACCTTACGGATCTACCGGGGCGTGAAGGGGGACCCGGCGAGTTTCGATCTTCTGGACCGCCTCCTCATGGAGCAGCCGTACTGGCTTTCCTTCTGGCGCCTGGCCAACGAGGAGATCAATTACCGGCGGTTCTTCGCGATCAGCGATCTCATAAGTGTAAGGGTGGAGGACCCCAATGTTTTCGAGGCCTCCCACGCCCTCGTGTTGCGCTGGGTGAGGGAGGGAAGGGTCACGGGCTTGCGCGTGGACCATATAGACGGGCTGTACGATCCGATGGGCTACCTTACCCGGCTTCGCAGCCGTCTTGCCTCGAAGGAGGCAAAACGGGAGGCCGTCTCCCATTACGTCGTGGTGGAGAAGATCCTCGGGGAGGGGGAGGACCTCCCCGAGGAGTGGCCGGTCCAAGGGACGACCGGGTACGACTTCCTGAACCTCGTGAACGGCCTCTTCGTGAGCGCCGGCGGGGCCCGTGCCCTCGGCGAAACGTACACCCGTTTTCTCGGAGAGACGCAGGTCTTCGAGACTCTGGTCTACGAGAAGAAGAAGATGATCATGGAAACGCTTTTTGCGGGGGAGATGCACTCCCTGGGGGAGTACCTCGGGAGGCTGGCGGAGCAGGACCGGTACGGTCGCGACCTTCCCCGGAAGGAACTGCGGCAGGCCCTGGTCGAGGTGACCGCCTGCTTCCCCGTCTACCGGACCTACATCCGGGGGTTCGATATTTCGGCCCGGGACCGGCGGTACCTGGGGAAGGCCCTGAAGGAGGCTACCCGGCGGGGCGCCGAGGCGAGCGCCCCTGTCTTCGATTTCCTCCGGCGGGTCCTTCTTCTCGAGGGGCCCTCCTTCGCGGCCGGGGAGCAAAGGGGGGAATGGCTCCGCTTTCTCATGCGCTGGCAGCAGTTCACGGGGCCGATCATGGCGAAAGGGTACGAGGACACCGCCCTGTACGTCTATAACCGCCTCACCTCCTTGAACGAGGTGGGGGGTGACCCATCCGGGACAGGCGTCCCCGTTAATGTCTTCCACAAGCGTGCCGCAGGGGTAGCCGCCCGCTGGCCGCAAACGATGAATGCCACAACCACCCACGACACGAAACGGAGCGAAGACGTACGGGCGCGGATCAACGTCCTTTCCGAACTTCCGGAGGAGTGGGAGAAGCGACTGTTCCTCTGGAGCGACTGGAACCGGGGTAAGAAAAGGGTGGTGGACGACAGGTACGTGCCGGACCCGGGCGAGGAGATCCTGCTGTACCAGACGCTTCTTGGCGCCTGGCCCCTGGACTCCGGGGAGATGGAATCGTTCCCTGAGCGGATCTGCAGCTACATGGTCAAGGCGGTCCGTGAGGCGAAGGTCCACACCCGGTGGATCCGGCCCAACCCGGAGCATGAGCGGGTGGTGCAGGAATTCGCCACTGCGCTGCTGGTGGACGAGGACTGCAGCCGGTTCCGAAAGGACTTCCTCGCGTTCCAGGCCAAGGTGGCCCACTTCGGCGCGCTTAACGGCCTGGCGCAGGTCCTGCTCAAGATCTCCTCCCCGGGAATTCCCGACTTCTACCAGGGGTCGGAGCTGTGGGATTTGCGACTCGTCGACCCGGACAACCGGGGCCCCGTGGACTTCTCCGCTCGGAAACACCTGCTTGCGGAACTCGCAAGTCGGGAGGAGAAGGGGCTGCTCCCTCTCATCGGGGAGATCGTCCAATCCTGGCAGGACGGGCGGATCAAGCTTTTCCTCACGTACCGGGCACTGAACTTCCGGAAGAAAGGGCGGGACCTCTTTCTCTCGGGAGAGGTCCTTCCCCTCCAGGCGATCGGAGGGGGCAAGGAGCACGTCCTGGCGTTCGCGAGGAAACGCGAAGGAAGCTGGGCAGTCACGGCAGTTCCCCGTCTCGTCACGCGGTTTTCGCCGCCGGGGGAATTTCCTCTCGGACAGAAGGCGTGGGGGACGAAAAGCAGCCTCGTCCTCCCGGAGGAGGCACCGGGCCGCTGGCGCAACGTGTTGACGGGGGAAGAACTCCACGTCCCCAAAGGGAGCAGGAAGAAGACCCTCCCCCTGCACGCCGTGTTCCGTCACTTCCCTGTAGCGCTGCTCGCGAACTTCCCGAACTAGGGATGCGGGGACACTCCCTCACCGGGGACATTCCTGTTTCATTCGACGATAAACCCAGGAGTGTCCCCGGCTGGAGTGTCCCACATCAGCGCGAGTTCCCTGAAGCGGGTACACCCTCCGCCCCGCATCTGGTACTATGCAGAAAATTCCGGCCGGACGGTTTTCGCCATGGGAAACGCAGTCGCTTTTCGCCAACCGACCCATCCCCCCCTGCACCGCGAATGAAGAAGAAGTCCCCTCCCGAGAAGGGAGCCGTACGCCGCGGAACCGAGGAAGTCCGGCTCAGTCGGGAGATGTCCGCCTTCAGCGTCGCGATGATCGGCGTCGGGGCGATGATCGGCGCGGGGATCTTCGTGTTGACAGGGATCGCCGCGGGAGTGGCGGGGCCGGGCCTGATCATTGCCTTCGGGCTCAATGCCGTGGTGACGCTGTTCACCGCGATGGCGTACGCGGAGCTGGGTTCCTGCTTCCACACCGCGGGCGGCGGATACCTGTGGGTAAAAAGCTCCCTCCCCCACCCGAACGGGTTCCTGGCCGGGTGGATGACCTGGTTCGCCTCCTCGGTGGCGTGCAGCCTCTACGCCCTGGGGTTCGGCGCCTATTTCGGACACGTGCTCGAGGGGTTCGGCCTCCACATTCCCGTCATCCCGTACTTCTCCGTCGAGAAGACCCTCGCCGTGGCCGCGTGCCTCGTGATGGCCTACATCAACTACAAGGGGGCTTCCGAGGCGGGATTGGCGGGGACCATCGTCACGCTGGCCAAGGTGATCGTCATTATTCTTTTCATCGGTTTCGGTCTCTGGGCCATGCGGGGGATGCCGGAGTGGAGAGGGAACTTCGACCCCTTCCTTCCTTTGGGATTCGGGGCTGTCTTCAGCGCCATGGGGCTCACCTTCATCGCCTTCCAGGGGTACGAGGTGATCGCCCAGTGCAGCGAAGAGGTGATGGACCCCACGCGGAGCATCCCCCGGGCGATCTTCCTGGCTCTGGCGATCGTCATCCCCATCTATCTCCTGGTGGCTTTCGTCGCGATCGGCGCCATCCACGGGGAGGGGATGCCCACCTGGAAGTTCCTTGGGAACATGAAGGAGCTTGCGGTCGTCGAGGCGGCGCGGCAGTTCGCCCCCGGAGGTGGGGTGATCGTGCTCGTCGGGGGGCTTCTCTCCACCCTGAGCGCGCTGCTGGCCACCATCTTCTCCTCCTCCCGCGTCGCCCTCGCCATGGCGCGGGACCACAACCTCCCGGTCTTTCTCGGAAAGATCCACCAGGAGAAGAGGACCCCCCATCTCGCCATCGGCGCCTCGGCGGTGATCGTCATCTTCATGGCGCTTGCCCTGCCGATCGAGGACGTGGCGAGCACGGCGAATATCATGTATCTGCTCGTCTTCCTCCAGGTGAACGTGACCCTCGTCCGGATGCGCAAGACCCACCCGGGTCTGAAGCGGGGATTCAAGGTCCCGTTGGTCCCCCTGATCCCCGCCCTCGGGATTCTCACGCAGATGTTCATCGCCGGGTACATGTTCGTCTACAGCCCGACGGCCTGGGTGTTCGTGGTGGCCTGGCTGCTCATCGGGGTCACGGTGTACAAGCTCTACGCCTCCAAGACCGAGGCGGAGGCCCTTTCGGTGCTTGCCCTGGCCGAAGCGGAGATGGCGCGGAAGGACTACCGGGTGCTCGTGGTCCCCTTCCAGCAGGAGCAGGTGCGGCCGCTCATGCGGATCGCCTGCGCGCTGGCGAAGAACTACGAGGGGGAGGTGACCGCGGTCTCCGTGATCGAGGCGCCGCGCAAGGTTCCCCTGAAGCGTCACACCTCGGGCGTCCAGGACGCCCGGAACCTTCTCCGGCTCGGGGAGAACATCGCGGACGAGGCGGGGGTAGCATTCAGCCGTTTGATCAAGATCTCCCACCGTCTCTCTTACGGGATTCTGGAAACGGCCCGGGAAGAGAAGAGCAATTTCATCCTGCTCGGACCAATAGGGGAGGGGGGACTCGTGGAACAGCTCAAGGAGATCGTCCTCCTGAACGTCCTGGAGCATGCCCCGTGCAACGTGGCGATCTATCACGGGGAGCTCCTCGACAAAGCAAAGCGGGTGTTGATGGCCGTGGTGGACACACCGTCGTGCCGCCTGGCCGTGAACATCGCTCCCGCGCTCTCCGAGGAGCTTAAAGCACCGGTCGCGCTCCTCCAGCTTGTCCCCGAATCCGCCCCGAAGGGGGAGGAGCAGAAGGCCGTGAGCTGGATGGAGGAGGCGACGAAGGACCTCCCGTTCCGCCTGCCCGTGGAGAAGATCGTCCTGCGTTCCCAGGATGTCGCGACAAGCATCATCGAGCAGGTGCAGAAAACCGACCTGCTCCTCATGGGCGCCTCCCGGCACGCGGGAACCATCACCTCCCTGTTCGGTCCCGACGTCACGGGGGAGGTGATCAAAAGCGCCTCTGTTCCCATCCTTCTTCTCAAGCGGTACCAGCAGCAGAAATCGTCCCGTCTCTCCGGGATCCTCACCGGGAGATAAGGAGGTCCCATGCGCGAACGTTCGCTTCTCAGTCCTTTCGAAACGATGTGGGAGAAGTCATGGGATTTTCTCCCCAACTTCGTCGCCGCGCTCATCCTCTTCGTCGTGGGGATCGCCATCGCGCTGGGCGTCAGGTTTCTCGTCATCAAGATCCTGAACTCGATCGGCTGGGACCGGTTCGCCGAGAGAGGATCGTACCTGCGGTTCCTGGGGATCGGGGACATCCGCTACCCCCTCTTCGACCTCGTCGGGGCGATCATCTTCTGGATCGTCATCCTGGCTTTCTCCGGCACGGCGGCGCACTACCTGGGGCTGACCTCCATCGAGATGCTCCTGGATGAGCTCGTGAGTTTTCTCCCCAACCTCTTCTTCGCCCTGGTGATCCTGGGGCTGGGGATCTGGTTCGGCATCCTCGCCGGCCGGTTCACCCGCGCCTTCGCGGCTTCGGCGAAAATCGCGGAGGCGAACCTCCTCGGGAAGGGGATCCAGTACCTCATCATCATCATCGCCGCGGGGACCGCGCTCGAGCAGCTTCGCGTGGCAACGAGGTTCCTGTTCGGGGCGTTTCTCATCACCCTTGCCTCCCTGGGGCTGGCCTTCGGGCTCGGCGGCAGGGACAAGGCCCGGGAGATCATCGACCGCGTCTCCCGGGCGGAAAAGAAATAGGGGCACCCCACCCCGCCTGCCGAGGAGGATTCGATGCCCACGCTGAACGAGAAAACGCTCTTCATCACCGGGGCCAGCCGGGGCATCGGCAAGGCGATCGCGCTCCGTGCGGCCGCAGACGGCGCGAACGTCGTCATCGCGGCAAAGACCGTCGAGCCCCACCCGAAGCTCCCGGGGACAATCCACACGGCCGCCGAGGAGATCGAGGCGGCAGGGGGCAGGGCCCTGCCCGTCCCGGTGGACGTACGCCATGAAGACGAGATCGCCGCCGCGGCAGCGAAGGCCGCGGAGACGTTCGGGGGAATCGACATCCTCGTCAACAACGCCAGCGCAATCAGCCTCACCGATACGCTTGCGACCCCGATGAAGCGGTTCGACCTGATGTTCGGCGTCAACGTGCGCGGGACGTACGCCTGCTCCCAGGTCCTGATCCCCTATCTCCGGAAGTCGGTGAACCCGCACATCCTGACCCTTAGCCCTCCGCTCTCCCTGGACCCGAAATGGTTCCGGAACCACTGCGCCTACACGATGACGAAGTACGGGATGAGCATGTGCGTGCTCGGGATGGCCGAGGAGTTCCGTGACGCAGGGATCGCCGTCAACGCCCTGTGGCCCCGGACCGTTATCGCCACGGCGGCGGTCGCGATGCTCGGGGGGGCGATTTCCCTGAAAAACTGCCGCAAGCCCGAAATCGTGGCCGATGCGGCCCACGCGATCCTCCTCCGGGATGCCCTCACCTGCACGGGGAACTTCTTTATAGACGAAGAAGTCCTTTCCTCAGAAGGAGTTACAGACTTTCCCCCCTACGCGTACGAGCCCGGCGCCGTCCTGTTACCTGACCTTTTCCTGGACTGAAGCGGAATATTCCCTCAAGAACGGAGAAAGGGGGGCCACTCTGCCACGTGTGGCCCCCCTTCCCCAAGCTCACCAAATTGGAGGGAAATGATGAGTGCTTACCCGTTAGACGCGCGAAGTTTGGAAAAGGTTCCCGCCCGACCGAAAATTCCCGTTTCCCGGAAAAACCGAACCGAACGAGCCCCGGCAGTGTCCATAGGGGGGAAGGGAGGGCGGCCGCCCGCAACTATATTTGTCGTACCGAAAGGAGAAATCCAATGGAACGAACGTGCGTTGCCGTCCTGGGACGGCAGCTCCTCCTGCTGGTTTCGGTCTTCCTGTTGTTTGCGTTCGCATGCGCGACCGCGGCATCTGCCGCCACCGTGAACGTGGACCTGCTCTCCGACAGCAAGGGCGTTCTCACGCTCTACCGGGTCGGGTCGGCCGGAAAGCACGACACCTACCGGGCGTACGTCGAGGCGGGAAAAGGGAAGCAGTACGGCATCCGGATCCGAAACAACACGGCGCGGCGCGTAGGCGTCGTCGTGGCCGTGGACGGCCGGAACATCATCTCCGGCAAAAAATCGAACCTGCGGAGAAACGAGCGCATGTATATCCTGGCCCCGCACGAGTCGGCGACCTACGACGGGTGGCGAACGGCAAGGGACACGGTCAACCGGTTTTACTTCACCGAACCCGGCGACTCGTATGCCGGCTCCTTCGGCGATTACTCGGCGATGGGGGTGGTCGCCGTTGCGGTATACCGGGAGAAGGATGTCCCCGCTCCTCGCAGCAGGGTCTACAACCGGGAGAAGGAGCAAAAAGGGGCAGAAGACAGGACCATGCCCGGTGAACCGGGGCCAAGGGGCGCGGAAGAGGGGGCACCGGGATCTCTTGCACCGAAGAGAAGCGGAAAGTCCGCAGGCACCGGATTCGGGAACGAAAAGCACTCCCCCTCGATCCGGGTCCGGTTCAACCCGGAAGCGCAGGTGGCCGAGCGTCATTTCCTGAAATACGAGTGGCGGGACACGCTCTGCCGGAAGGGGATCATCAACTGCCGCTTCACCCGGAACCGCTTCTGGGATGACGACGATGGGTACGCCCCGTATCCCCCCGGCAGGCGTTGGGAAAGAAGCAGGATCGAATAGGAAAGCGGAGCTTTCTCCCACCCCACACATTCCCGAACGCGGAATCGTACCGTTTGGCGCATGGGCAGGCCGGAACCGTTTCCGGCCTGTTTTTTTTCCGAGCAAATTATCCTGTTCACGAATAAGGTTCATTCTTGCCGGCATTGACAAATCGATAGCTTGGGAATAAAATCCCAAACATGAAATCTCCCGTCTCGAAATCGGTGTCCGGCCTGTTCTCCCCATGGCCGCGACGACCGGCCCGGCCCTCCAGGGTAGCCGAACGATCCCCGGCGCCCGGGCAGAGAGACCATAACGCGCTGGTCCAACCGTCAATGCAACCGGAAAGCCTCGGGACCCCATTGATCACGGGGGATCCCCGCGAGGGACATGCCATGGGATTCGAAGCCCGAAATTTTCTGGCGGACCTGTCCTACGCCTACAACGTGCGCGACCTGGAAACGTTCCGTTCCCTCTTCGCGCTCGACGATCCCAGGTTTTGCATCTTCGAGGAATTTTCGGGGGAACTTCTCTACGCGGGGGACTACGAGCGGATACTTGGCCTTGCGGAAGAGGCGACCGGGGCGATGTCCTTCGAGGTATTGGACTCCCGCGTGTACGGCGATTTTGCCCTCCTCCATGCAATCCAGAAGATCGAGGATCCCACGGCCGGGACGGGGAAGGAGGAATCCGTCATCCGCGTGACGCTCTTCCTGTCGCTGCGGGGAGGAAAACCGCGGGTGCTCACCGGCCATTTCTCCTCCATGATGCTTTGTTTCCCGAAGCGGGAGACGGTGATCCGGTGGCGCAAACTGGGGTAGGGGATCGTCATGTTGAAGAATACCTAATGGGAGAATGCCGCCGGTCATGAAAGTACAGCTGGAACAGACCATTTCGGCAGCGGTTACCAGGATACTGCGCCCGTTGGTTCGAATCCTTCTGCGAAACGGAATTCCCTACAGCGCTTTCGCCGACCTTGCCAAGCGGGTGTATATCGACGTCGCTGAGAGGCAGTTCAAGATCCCCGGCCGGAAACAGTCCGATTCGCGGGTCGCGATCATCACCGGCCTGAACCGCAAGGAAATTCGCCGGGTCAGGAGTCTCCCCCTGCTGGACGACGCGGGAGCTGCCGGGCGATACAACCGTGCCGCGCGGGTGATCAGCGGCTGGGTGCGCGATCCCCGATTTGCCGGGTCGAAGAGGGAACCGCTGCTCCTTTCGATAGAGGGGGAGGGCCCAACGTTCGGGGAATTGGTCAAGCGCTACAGCGGCGATGTGCCTGCCCGGGCGATCCTGGACGAGCTTATAAGGGTTGGCGCTGTCGAACTGAGGGGAGATGGTCGCGTCCGTTTGCTCGAACGGTCCTACGTTCCCCACACGGGGGAGGTGGAAAAGATCGGGATCCTGGGAACGGACGTGTCGGAACTTATCACAACCATCGATCACAACCTGCGCTTAGGCGCGGCAGATCCCTTTTTCCAGAGGAAAGTCAGCTACGACAACCTGCCTGCCGAGGCGATTCCCGAGGTGCGAAAGCTCGCCAGGGTGCGTTCCCAGGAACTGCTGGAATTTCTCGACGGGGAACTGTCCAAACAAGACCGGGACGTAAACGCCGCCGTACGGGGGACCGGCCGCAGATACGCGGGGGTCGGCATCTTCTATTTTGAAGATGAGGAGCCGGAGGAAAGCCATGAGGAGTAACGCTATGTTCAAACGCAAGACGCTGGCGGCATTCCTGGCTCTTCCGGCCTTGTTTTTCCTTGCGGGATGTGAGGGAAGTGGATCGCTTGTCGCCGGCGGCGGGACCGGGGGCACCGGGATCAGCTCGGGAGTCATTACGGGCTTTGGTAGCGTGATCGTCAACGACGTCCGGTTCATGGTAGATGATAATACGTTGATACGTTTGAATGACATGCTTGCAACGGAAACGGATCTGCGGGTCGGTATGATCGCGAAAATCCGGGGAACCTTCCGCGCGGACGGGATTACGGGAACCGCGGACAGCATCGAGGTGGAAAGCAATGTTAAGGGGAGGATTTCCCTGTTCGGTCCGGAACCGGACTCCTTTTCCGTTCTCGGACAGAAGAACTTTGTGGACAACCAGACGATATTTGTCGGTGTCAGCGGGCTGAACGACCTCGGGCTTGATAATGTTGTCCGGGTTTTCGGCTTCCGGGATGCCTTCGGAGACATCCGGGCAACGTCCGTGGAGCTGCTGGTGGGACCGGGGGGAGAAGAGGAGGTTCACGGCATCGTCGCGGATAAGGACGTCGTCCCCAATACCTTCCGATTGGGGTTCCTGTTGGTGGATTACGTCACCCGTAGCCCGGAGGTCGCACCGGGGGGGATCCAGGACGGAGACCCCGTGGAAGTCGAAGGCGTGTTCAATGTCGGCACCGGCATGTTTGAGGCCACGGAGATCGAGCGCGAGGACATAGAGGACGTCGAATTCGTCCCCATGGAAAGCGAGAAGGTGGAAGTTGAGGGATTCGCATCCGATGTCACGGAGACTGCACCCGGCATCTTTGCCCTCGCGGTTGATGAGTATCCGGTGAGAACCAACGCAGGCACGTCGTATGAGGGAGGCACCCCGGCCGACTTGAGAGACAACGTCAAGGTGGAGGTTGAAGGGGTGTGGCTCGGCGGGACACTGGTGGCGGAGGAAATCGAGTTCGAATAATCCGTTTAGATCGAGTAACCTATCGCAAATAGCACACGGATGCCTCGAAACGAGGATTTCCTCCCCTTCTGTATTGGGTAGGATCGCGTCCCGATCTTCGAGGCGGCATGCAACGGAAAAGGATCGGAGCAAATTGGTCTCTTTTCCCTTGGGGGTGTTGGAACCGTGGCATCGGCCGCCAATGTCCGGTATGATGCGCATTCGGGCCGGGGTTTTCCCGGCGAGACCGGAGACGTGTCCCGGCATACGAGGAAAAGAATGCTTTTCGACCCCGACAAGTTCCTGACGCACTACTCCGACGCCTTCAATGCGCGCGACCCGGAGAAACTTCGGTCGTTCTTCGCCTTGGACGACCCCCGCTTCTCCGTGTTCGAGGACTACTCGGAGGAGCTTTTCAACGGGGAGACCTACGGAGTCATGCTGGAGGGGGCATTCGACGCCACGGGGGAGATGTCCTTCGAGTTGCTGCGCTGCGACTGCTTCGGCGACTTCGCGATCATCCACGCCATCCAGAAGATCGTCGACGAGGACGAGGAGGACAAAGGCGTGTTCGTGGAGGCCCAGATCCGGGCCACGATGTGGGTCGTTCTCTCGGGGGAGAGAGCCTGTGTCGTCGCGGCCCACTTCTCCTGCCCTCCGTCCACAGCCGACGCTGCCTGTTCCCAGGTCATGTGCACGGGATAGAGCGCGCCCTTAGCTCAACGGATAGAGCTCCTGACTTCGGATCAGGAGGCTGGGGGTTCGAATCCCTCAGGGCGCGCCAATCTTTCTGGCGGGGGACACTCCTCTCCCGTATTCCGGAAATGGATCAGGAATGTCCTTCCTCGGGGATTCGAACCCGAGCCCGCGCCGACGATGGGGGGGGACACTCCTCTCCCGTATTCCGGAAATGGATCAGGAATGTCCCCCTAGGTGCCGGGCAGGCCGCCTAAAAAGGATTCCATGCGATGCGTGCGGCAAATATGTTCAGGACAGGAGAGAGGTGGTTACGGAGAGAAAGGTCATGTGCGGAGCGTGTGCGGACGGCGGATATTACACGGTCAAAGAAGAACTTTTTTTATGGCAAGCGGTATTCATAAAAGTTATAGAGATAGGGGAATTCAATCAAAGCTTCAGGATTGAGATTGATGGAGAGGCAGGGATAAGGGATACGGGAGAGTGTAGATGAGAGACCCAAAAGGATCTTGCCTCAGTAGAGGAAAGCGGTTTTTGTGGGACATCTCGGGTGCATTCGGTGATATCGGTGTGCTCTTCCCGATCGCGGTTGCCTTGATTGTAAAGAACGGGTTTAATCCCACAGCGTTATTTTTAATGGCAGGTCTTTTTTATATAGCATCCTCCTATCACTTTAAAATCACAATGCCGGTTCAACCCCTCAAAGCAATGTCGGCGATAGCGATCGCCACGGGATTGGGTTATGAGGTGATCAATGCCGCCGGTATAACAATGGGTTTTCTGCTGCTTATCATTTCCGTTACAGGAGTAAGTGTCAGACTCGGAAACATTTTCCCTGTATCCGTAATAAGGGGGATACAGCTTGGCCTTGGTCTCATTCTTGTCAAGACCTCGTGGAGCCTGATACATCCCGATGTTTCCGTGGCGGTGGTTGCCGGGGTAATCCTGATAGCAAGCTTACTTGTCGTGAAAAGTATTCCACCACTCATACCTCTCTTGCTGTTAACGATGCTGATTTCTTTAAAGAGTATGGAATTAACATCATTTGGCCCACTGGCACTCACCCCAAGGCTGCCGGAACCTCACAACATCTGGACCGGGTTTACCATGCTTGTCCTGCCCCAGATAGCCCTCACATTCGGAAACGCCATCGTTGCTACGGAGGCAACAGGAAAGCTGCTGTACGGCAAAAGAGCGGAAACCCTTACGATGAAAAGCATTCCCATGAGTATGGGCATTGCCAATATCATGTCCGGCATTCTTGGCGGTGCACCGATGTGTCACGGTTCTGGAGGACTCACAGCACACTCCAAGTTCGGGGCGACATCGGAAAGGTCAGGCTATATGATCGGTTTACTCCTTATCGGATTTGCCATTCTCTTTGGAAGTTCGTCCGTAGCGATAATCTCGGCATTCCCGAAAGGGATACTGGGCATCCTGCTCTGTTATGTCGGCATAGAACACTCGTTATTTATCCGGGATATTCTCCAAGACAGAGTTGCTCTGCTTGTTGCCGTAACAACAGCGGGCATTGGATTTATCACGGGTAATCTGACCATTGGATTTTTGACAGGCATCGGAATCCACTATGCCTTCAAGGGTTTATCGATAACTTTTAAATACCCGGTGAAGAATTAGGGGGAGGCCGGGAAAAAACATGGAGCACCTTATGAGGCAGTGCATGTACCGGGAGAACCACAAGAGGCAGGGCTCCCCTCTGGAAGATTCCTTCGGCAGAAGGATCGATTACCTCAGGGTCTCGGTGACGGACAGGTGCAACCTGAAGTGTATCTATTGCATGCCGAAAAGCGGGGTTCACCATTCCCATCAATCTGAAATTCTTTCTTCCGAAGAAATCGCCAGGTTCGTATCCATTGTAAAAAAGCTCGGGCTTAGAAAGGTTCGTCTCACGGGCGGCGAGCCCCTTTTAAGGCCCGACATTGTACGCCTTGTTTCCTTGATCAAGGCCACCGGAATCCGCGACCTGAGCCTGACCACAAACGGCATCCGCCTGTCCGATATGGCAGATGATCTCAAAAAGGCCGGCATCAATCGGGTGAACATCAGCCTGGACACTCTGGAACCGGAAAAATACCGCGCCATCACCAGGGGTGGTGACATACGCCGCGTTCTCGAGGGAATAAAAAAAGCGGAGGAAGTCGGACTTTATCCGGTCAAGATCAACGTGGTACCCATGCCGGGTCTTAATGACGACGAAATCCAGAGGTTCGCATCGCTCACATTTGAGAAGGACTACCACATCAGGTACATCGAGTACATGCGCGGGGGTCGAAATGAGGCCAGCGGTAAAATCGGGCACCTGAAGAAACAGGAGATTATGGACAGGGTTTCGGAACTCGGGCGGCTTACACGCCTTACATTCAGGGGCGGCGGTCCGTCCAGAAATTACCGCATCGAGGGTGCCAGGGGCGTTGTCGGTTTCATCAGCCCCGTCACCGACCATTTTTGCGCGTCCTGCAATCGGCTTCGCCTCACAGCCGCGGGCAAGCTCTGTCCCTGCCTGTTCTCGAACGTGGAACTGGATGTGAGAGCGCTTTTAAGAAGCGGCGCGTCGGATGAGGAATTGGATAAACTGTTTCAATCCGCTGTGGCCGTAAAGCCTGCGGGGCATTACCTGGAAATGGAAAAGAGATTCTCGGGCCTTTCTTCCATGTCGGAAATCGGCGGCTGACACGGATTGCGGAAGAGGAAAAAGTCAGCCGGAGGAGTCCCCCGGTAGCGGGGACTCGATCACCGCGACCGGATCGCCCCGCCGCACGGTCCCGCCCCGGAGCACGACCGCGAAGATCCCCTCCCGCGGCATGACGCAGTCTCCCGCCTGGTCGTATATGGCACAGCGACTGTGGCACTCCTTCCCGATCCTGGTCACCCGGAGGACCGCATCGCCCACCGCCAGCCGCGTCCCGACCGGCAGGGCCGGCAGTTCCACTCCCCGTGTGCTGATGTTTTCGGCGAAGTCCCCGGGCTCCACATCGAGCCCCAGCGCCTGCATCTTGCGGATGCTTTCCTCGGCAAGGAGGCTCACCTGGCGCTCCCCCTCGCCGGCGTGCGCGTCGCCCACGACACCGTGATTCTCCCGCAACAGTGCCGATTCTCCCGGTTTCTTTCGTTCCCCTTTCTTATTGCTTACGCATACGGCTACGACCGTGCCGGTCATCGATCGGCCTCCCCGTCCACCGACTCGTGCCCTTATTTCCCCTCCAGGATATCGCCCACCCATGTCAGGCCCGCAACCACCGTGGGGAACCCGATCGTGGATGTAAGCAGGATCAGGGCGTGCCGGATCTCCTCCTTCGTCGCGCCCGCGTCCAGGGCCCTCCTCGCGTGGCTGTGGACCGATCCTTCCGAGCGGATAGCGGTTGCGGCGGCAAGCTGGACAAGCTGTGCCGTCTTCTCGTCTATGGGGCCCGCCTGTTTCACGGAGAGCCCGAGCGTCTCGACGGCTTCGATAACCGTGCTGTAGCGTTGCTTGAGATCCCGGTAAGCCTTCGGCAGCTTCTTTCCCCTTGCGCTCATCCGGACACCTCCGTTACGGCGCCATAACGCCTTTTCTCCGCGGGGACACGGCCTTTTTGCGAGTGCCTGGAAACCGCGGGTACCTAAAGCATACCTCAGTAGCGTCTGCTTCTTCCCGGGTATAATGGAACAAACATTCCCCGGGACATGGGTACCTAGATGAAGGCAGTGCCGGCGCTAATAATGTTGATACTGGCAGGATGCTCGGGCCTGGTCCACAATCCGGCAAAAGATCCGGAACCGCTGCTGGCCCGCTACGATGTCGAATCTCCAATATCTCCTTATCAGTTCATTGCTTGTAGTAGGCCCGGATGCTCCGGGATATCCGTTGTCAGGTTTTCCCGGTCAGAGTGGCTGCAGGTTGTCGATCTGTTCACACCTTCCCCTTCGACCGCGGGAGAAGAGCGAAAGATCATTGCCCGAGCCATCGGCCTG
>Ga0255055_10001056_pt1 | contig 20890 bp, 16 predicted proteins | sample JV7_2_27_MG_FD_188633 | JGI IMG/M metagenome (GOLD analysis project Ga0255055, IMG submission 188633) | Seawater microbial communities from Jervis Inlet, British Columbia, Canada - JV7_2_27 | ecosystem: Environmental > Aquatic > Marine > Inlet | place: Canada: British Columbia | collected...
AGTGATGCTGCCGGTCCTCATGCTGCCGTTCCTGTTTCCGCCGGTGGTCGCGGCCGTCCAGCTCACCAGGGGAATCCTGGCGCTGCGGCCCTTGAGTGAGTATTCCGGCTGGCTTAGCTTGCTCGCTGGGTTCGTTATCATCTTCTTCACCTTCTCACTCTTTCTTTTCGAGGCGATACTGGAAGAATGACTCGACGTGAGAGCGCGCTCATGACCGCGCGCGTGGGGGGCGTGATCACTTCAGTTGCGCTGGTGGCCTTTGCAGGCATCTACGTCCGCGCGCTGATGTTCACCCCCATCGAGCGGTTCCAGGGACCCGCGCAGAAGATCTTCTACGTGCACGCGCCGATGGCGTGGGCGGCATTGCTGGCGTTTGCCGTGACCGGGATCCTGAGCCTGCTCTACCTGATAATGCGGGACCGCAAGCTGGACACGATCGCGGCCGCGTCGGCCGAAGTGGGAGTGGCCTTTGCGGTGGTGATGCTGACCACGGGGCCGCTGTGGGGGAAGCCGGTGTGGGGCACCTGGTGGAGTTGGGATGCCCGGCTCACCTCCACGCTGTTCATCTTTCTTCTGTTTGTGGGCTATCAGGTGCTGAGGGGTGCGCTGCACGACCCGGAGATTCGGGCGCGGTTCGCGGCGGTCATGGGCGTCATGGCGCTCGTGCTGGTGCCGTTCATCCACGTCACGGTGTACTGGTTCCGGACGCTGCACCCGGAGCCCGTGCTGATGAAACCGGAGCGCCCCTCGCTGCCGGGCGTGATGCTGGTGACGCTGCTCAGCTCGGTGGCGGTCTGCACGCTGCTGTACGTGGGCTTCCTGCTGATGCGCTACTCGCTCGCGGTGCTGCGGGACATTCGGGAGGAGGAGATCGTCGATGGAGTATCCTGACAACGGAGCATACATGGTCGCGGCGTACGTCGTGGCCGCGGTGGTGATAGTGGGGTACGCGGCGTCTCTGTTCTACCGCATAAGGAAGGCCGCGAAGCGGTAGCCGGCTGCCGGGAAGAGAAGGAAACGGGCAGGGGAGTTGGTGTCCCCTGCCCGTTTGTTCGTCTGACTGGGTCTACTGCTCCCGGGGCATCATCCACTTCCACAGCAGGCCTGCAGCCAGAGCCCCCAGCAGCGGCCCGACCCAGTAGATCAGCTGCCCCGTCCATTCCCAGGCCACCACGGCCGGGCCGAACGCCCGGGCCGGGTTCATGGCCGCTCCCGTGAGCGGGCCGCCCACCAGGATGTCGAACAGCAGCACGAGCCCTATCCCGAACCCGCCCACGCGCGGAGCGTCCTTCGAGACCGCCGTGCCGAATACCGCGCTCACCAGGAACAGGGTGAGGAGCGCCTCGATCCCAACGGCCTGGGCGCCCGTCACCACGCCTGACACGCGCGGCACGCCGTAACCGGCGACCTCGCCGGCCAGCCCCGGTAGCAGGTACCTGACCAACAGCACCGCCACGACGGCGGCGATCAGTTGGGTGAGCACGTACAGCACGGCCAACTTGCCGTCGATCTTCTTCGCGAGCCACAGGCCAAACGTCACTGCAGGGTTGAGGTGTCCCCCGGAGATGTTCATCGTGGCCGTTACCATGACCGCCAGCGCGAGGGCGTGGGCGAGGGCGATGCCGAGCAGCCCCAACTCCCCTCCCGTGGCCGCGTCCACGACCACAGAACCCGCGCCGATGAAGACGAATGACGCGGTGCCCAGGAACTCGGCCGCTAGTGGACGGGTGACGTTGTTCATGCTGTTCCTCTCCTCATCAGTAATGATCGAATTGCGCCAAACGTCAGCTCAGTACCCACGCCGCCAGTGCCGTCGCGCCTCCCAGTCCCGTGGCGGCGAAGTTGACCGCGTTGTTCCCGAGCCACGGGAGTCCGCGCACCCGGCGCGCGCGTGCGCCGCAGCGGTGCACGGCGCGCTCGGTCTCCGTGGCGCAGGAGTCGCAGTAGTAGATGGCCTGAGCGGTGGCGCCCAGCAGCGAGTCGCCCACCATTCCCACGATGCCGCCCACCAGGCCGGCACCCGCGGCCTGCTCCGGCGCCCCCGCCAACAACGCGACACCGGCTGCCGCCACGGCTCCCAGGGCGCCTCCCGCCGTGCCGCGGGCCGTGATCGCTCCGGAGGCACCCGCCGCGACCTGCCGGCCCGTGGTGATCAGGCGCGGCGCCGCGCGAGAGCGCATCCCGATCTCCGTGGCCCAGGTGTCCGCCTGGGCCGCGGCGAGGGAGCCCACGACGATGGGCCATCCCGCCGGGCAGCCCAGCGAAAGAGCCAGGGCGCCCGCGGCGGCCCAGCCCCCGTTCGAGACCACCTGGCGCGCGGTTCGGCCTCCTCGCTCGCCGGGATCCAGCCGTGAGGCGCCGCCTCCGGCGTAGGTCAGCAGGCTGCCCGAAACGAAGAACAGGGCCAGGAGGGTGGCGCCGGGAACCCCGGCTCCGGTGAAGATGACGGCGCCAACCGCCGCAGCCGCGACCGCGCCGCCAGTGGTCAGCCAGCCGAGGGCGCGCGCCGCCAGCGCAAGGCCGGAGGCGAGCGCGACCGCGGCCGCCGCCGTCACGAGTCCGGTTTGCCGTCGCTGTCGAACAGGAGCTGCTCGAGCACGCGCTTCCTGAGGCCCTCCGGTGCTTCCTTGGCGCGCGTGCGCGCCTCCAGGAACCGCAGGTAGGCCTTCTCGAACTGGGAGACGCGGAGGCAGGGGGCGCACTTCTCGAGGTGCAGCCGCACCTCCTCGGCGCGAACCGGGGTCAGCTCCCCGTCGATGTACTCGTAGAGGCGGTCGAGCGCCTCCACGCAGTCGATGCCTCGTGGCCCGTCCTTCATTCCTCTCGCCTCTCGATGTAGCCCATCTCAACGGCGTAGTCGTACAGCTCGCGCTGCAGTGCCTGCCGCGCCCGGAACAGCCGCGACTTGACCGTGCCAACGGGAACTTCGGTGACCTTGGCGATCTCGGCGTAGGACAAGTCCTCGACGTCGCTCAGCACGAGCGTCTCACGGAACTCGTCGGGCAGGCGGTCGATGGCCCGCAACACCTCGTCGTCAACGATCTGGTCGAAGAACCGGCCCTCCGGATCGGCCTCCTGCACGTGTTCGAATACCGTGAAGCCCTCCACGCGGTGCACGTCCACCTCGGCGGCCTGGCGCCGCGCCTTGCGGTACTCGTTGATGAACGAGTGCCGCAGGATGGTGAGGAGCCACGCCCGCACGTTCGTCCCCGGCTCGTACTGGTGCCACGACCGGAACGCCTTGAGCATCGTCTCCTGGACGAGGTCTTCCGCCTGGGCCTCGTTCCCGGAGAGACGCAGCGCTACGCGGTACACCGTGTCGAGGTGTGGCAGGGCCTCCGCCTCGAAGGCCACCCGTCGCTGGTCCGATGTGGAAGTCACTCTGTGGGTAGAATCGCCCAGCGACGCCGGTCGCGCAACGGCTCTGGTACGGGTTCATGCGTTGGGCTAACTTGCGCGCCGGACAATCATGCCGACTACCCCGACATCCATGGAAACCAGTTCCGCGCAGCCCGTTCACGCCATCATTCCGCTCGCGCTGCTCGAGGCCATGAGGCAGCTCGACGCACCGGCGCCCGAGACTCCGACCGAGTACCAGGCGGAGCTGTCCACGAAGCGCCTCGGCACGAGCGGGACCGTTGCGGCGCAGATCGAGCGCTTCGAGGCGCTGGCGCGGAGGAACGCGCGGGTGGACGCCGCAGAGGTTGCCGGTCTGCTGCGGCTCGCCGGCAGGCGCGGCGATGCGTCGCTCGTGTTCGCGAACGCCGGCCGGCGTGCGGCCGAGCACGCGGCCGCGCGAGCCTCGAGGGTGAGGCGTCTGGTGTGGCGGATGCTACCCGGGTTCGCGCGTGACCGAGTCGGCTTCCGGCTGGCCCGGCGCGCCGCCGAGAGCACGCTGGGCGTGACGCTGTCGCGTGAGGGTCCGCGGGTGATCGCCGTCGCGCGGGACCTGCCGTCGGCGTCGGCCACACCGGACGGGAGCGCATGTGGGCTGTATGGTTCGGCCGTGGCGGCGCTGCTGCGGACGTTCACGGAGTTCGACGGCGCGCTGATGCACGCCGGTTGCCGTGCGCAGGGGGCGCCGGAGTGCCACTGGCAGTCGGCGGGCAAGTCGTGATTAGGAGCTACCGATGACGATACTGGGGCACATCGACCTGGACGAGCTGAGCGCCACCCTGAGGCAGCGCGGCCTGGACGGCTGGCTGATATACGACTTCCACGACAGCAACCCGATCGCTCGCCGTATGTTGGGGCGCGCGGGGATGCTCACGCGCCGGGTGTTCATCTGGCTGCCGGCGGTGGGTCCGCCGCAGCTCATCGTGTCCCGGATCGACCACAGCGCCATCGGGGACTTCGCGGGTGAGCTCAACCCGTACACGACCTGGCAGGAGCTGCACCAGCTGCTCACGGCGCTGGTCGGGGGCCGGCGTGTGGCGATGGAGATCTCTCCCCAAAACGCCGTGCCCTATCTGGATCTGGTACCGGCCGGAGTCACCGAGCTGCTGGAGCGGCTCGGCGTAACGCTGGCGTCCTCGGCGCCACTGGTGAGCCAGTTCTCTTCCCAGTGGACGGCTGCCGAGATCGAGGACCACCGCAAGTCGGCGGAGCACCTGGCGGCGATCGCGCGCGCGACGCTGACTCGCGTGATCGGCCAGGTGGGGGAGGTGGGTGAGGTCGAGGTGCAACGCGGCGTGCTCGAGGCGATGGCGCGTGCCGGGCTGGAGACCGACGACCCACCGATCGTCGCGTTCGCCGCGCACTCCGCCGACCCGCATTACGCGCCCACCGAAGCCACTGACCGCACTCTCGCGGCCGGCGACGTGGTGCTGCTGGACCTGTGGGGACGGTCTTCTCCGGACACCGTTTGGGCGGACCAGACCTGGATGGGACACGCCGGTGGCGCGCCGCCCGACGAGGTAGTCCGGGTTTGGGAGGCGGTGCGGGACGCCCGCGATGCGGTCGTGGAGCGGCTGCGCTCGGCCGCCGCTGCCGGTGAGAGCCTGAGCGGAGCGGACCTGGACAACGTGTCGCGCGGGCTGATCACGGAGCGTGGCTACGGTGCAGCCTTCACTCACCGCACCGGACACTCGATAGATCTGGAACTGCACGGCTCGGGGCCGCACCTGGATGACTTCGAGACGCACGACGTGCGCGAGTTGCTTCCCGGCGTTGCGTTCTCGGTCGAGCCCGGAGTCTATCTGACGGGTCGCTTCGGAATGCGGAGTGAGATAAACGTGGTAATGGGAGGGTCTGGTCCTGAAGTCACGCCAATGAGCCCTCAAATTGATCTGATAATCTGAAAGGGTCCCCGAAAGGCCAATTTTGAGGCGTGAGGTCCCGTTTCGGTATGGACTGCTTGACAAGTGCAAACATTGCCGCAAGATTGGCGTTGACCCCCCACAGGAGGCAAACCCAACGCAACAGTGTCGTCAGCTTGCAGTTCCCCTGACACATCACTGATTCCTTCCATACACAACGGCTCCTGCCTTTGGCGGGGGGTCCGGCGTGCTAGTATCAGCGATGTGCCGCTAAGTTACCAACTGGCAGTACTTTAGAGGTCCATGTCAATGGAGGAAGTGTCCATGACAGAGAATCGTCGAATTGCCTTCGGACGTTTTGCCAAGGTCCTGGTGGCAGCGGCCTTGCTGGCGTTCGGGGCCACTGAGCTCGGAGCGCAGGGCACGACCGGGAAGATCCAGGGTACGGTGATCGATCCGACCGGCCAGCCCGTCGCGAACGCTCAGGTCTTCGTTCTGGGGACCGCGTTTGCTGCGCTCACGAACGATGAGGGGTTCTACTTCTTCAACAGCGTGCCCGCCGGTACATACGACCTGCGGGCACAATTCATTGGGTACCAGCCTGCCGAGGTTCGGGGCATCCGCGTTCTGACGGAGCAGACCCTGACGGTGAACTTCGGGCTCTCGGGCGCGGTAGCCCTCGAGGCGATAACGATCACGGCGGCAGAGACGCCGATCGTGCCGCGGGACCAGGTCACCTCCAAGTCGATCGCAACCGGCGAAGAGATTGACCAGTTGCCGGTGGACAACGCGCGTCAGGTGATCAACCTGCAGCCGGGCGTTGTGGAGTCCGGCAGCGGCCTGGGCGTGTCGATCCGCGGCGGCCGGCCGGGTGAGGCGGTCGTCTACCTCGACGGCGTGCCGATCCGGCGCCTGCGCACGGGCGCGGCCCAGATCAACATCTCGACCAACGCGGTCGAGGAAGCGTCGGTTACGACCGGCGCTCTGGGCACCGAGTTCGGTGACGCTCAGTCCGGAGTGATCTCGCTGGTCACGCGGTCGGGCGGCCCGAGGTTCCAGGGCAACCTGTCCTACGAGACCGACGAGGTGTTCGGGGACGCGATCAGGGTTGGTTACAACCGGTTCGAGGCCTCTTTGAGCGGCCCGATCTTCGGCAACCTGACCTTCTTCGTGGCCGGCATGATTTGGGGGAATGTGTCGGATCGGCGTGGCAAAGGCTGGGACGAGATCCCGACCTACACGCTCGCCGGTGTGGACACGGCGGTCACGATCGAGAGCAACACGCCGGGCGACAGCATCACGCTCGACGTGCCGAACTTCGCGCAGTTCAGCGGCCAGTGCGACGCGGCCGACAACTTCGGCGCGGAGTGTCAGGGGCGCCGGCTGCCGTACGACTGGAATACCCAGTGGCGGGCGAATGCCAAGCTGACCTATACCTACGGTCAGGGCTCGCGCGTCGCCCTCTCCGGCCTGTTTGACCAGAACCAGAACCGCAACTTCCCGGGCGGCCAGATCTTCAATCCTGGCGCCTACTCGGGAACGCGGACCAACTCCAACGTCTTCATCCTGAACTGGGTGCAGCAGGTATTCCGCACGGCGGAGACCGAGCTGGCGTTCGACCTCAACCTGTCGTGGCAGTCCGACGTGGTGCGCGCAGGCGTGCTGGATAACGAGTGGGAGCTCGGGCACCGCGACGCCAGTTTGGGAATCGAACTCTCCAAGATGCAGTTCCTGGTGGACAACGACCACTTCTCGCAGGACGTGGGCGACGATGCCAGGACGCTCACCACGCTGAACAGTTCGGAAGACTGGGACGTCCTGGTCAAGAACGTGCGGGACAATCTGGGCACACGGCTGCCGTATCTGGGCCGTGACGACCTGCGCTCCAACCAGGCCTACCGGATGAACCCGTTCGCGATCACGAGCGGGTTCCGCACGGGCGGCATCGACGACGTGGCCTTCCGGCTCGACTATGATCGCCGCGCCCTGGGCCGGCTCAACGTCGACTGGCAGTTCGACCGGTACAACCGGCTCAAGTTCGGCGCCGAGGGCATGACCGGCCAGGTGAACACCGCCCGGAGCAACATGATCCGGCAGATCTTCCAGGAAGTGTATGCGGAGTCCCCGGTTCGCTGGGCCGCCTACATTCAGGACCGTCTGGATCTCGGCGACGTGGTGCTCGAGGCCGGGCTCAGGTGGGACTACTGGAATACTCGCGGCGTCTTCCCCTTCACTCCGGCGCGGATCTTCACGAATCCCGCGTACGATCCTGACGTACCGATCGAGGACCTGACTTGCACCGGTGCGCAGTGTGACGAGGACGGCGCGGTTGACACCTACGTGTGGCGGGCGGCCGAGACGCACACGGCCTGGTCGCCGCGGCTCCGGGTTTCGTTCCCGGTGACTGACCGGACCAACTTCCGGCTGTCGTACGCGCACCAGGTGCAGTCGCCTGACGGCAACTCGGTGTTCCAGGGCATGAACAATGACCTGTCGATCACCAACACGAACGACGCCTTCGGCGGCGACGTGCGGCACGGCAAGTCGATCATCTTCGAGTTCGGCGTCCGGCACGCCTTCACGCGTGACCTGGTGCTGGACCTTGCGGCGTTCAATAAGGACAAGTCAGCCGACCTGACCTACCGGATTCTCGACTTCTGGGACCCGGTCGTCGGTCGCATTCAGCCGGTCAACGTGCTGACGAACGCCGACTTCGGTAACATCAAGGGCTTCGAAATCAGCATGCTGCAGCGGATCGGGAACTGGTTCAACGGCCAGATCAACTACACGTTCCAGGCCGCCAAGGGAACCGGCTCCAACCCGTTCAGCTACCTGACGACCCAGTCCCGTCAGCTCTCGCAGGTAACCGGCGAGCGGCTGCCGCCGCCGCAGGCGATCCTGCGTACGGACGACGACCGGACCCACAACATCTCCGGTTCGCTGTCGTTCAACTGGCCGGACGATTTCAACCGCGGCACGTGGTACGGTACGGTGCTGCGCAACGCCGGTCTGTTCACGCGGTTCCGCTTCGTGAGCGGACTGCCGTTCACGCAGCTTTCGAACAGGGGTATCGGGCAGACGTCGTTCGGCGGCACGGGCTTCGGCCTGGTCGCGGAGCGCGAGGACGACCAGCTCAACGGTTCCTCGCTGCCCTGGCAGTACATATTCGACCTTCGTATCACGAAGGGTCTCAGGCTCGGCCCGACGGACTGGACGCTGTACGCGGACTTCCGCAACCTGCTGAACATCACGAACGTGGTTGGTGTGTTCGCCGAGACCGGAGACGTCGTGAACGATCTTGATCGGGAGAACACGATCTCGCCCGAGTTCGTGCGGCTTCGTCAGGATGCCGGCGGCGGGCGTGTGGTCTCCGATCCTGCCAGCGGCCTCGACGCGATCGACGTGCGTGACTGCAGCCTGATCGCCGGGCCGTGGAGTGGTTCGGGTGGGGCGGCGGACTGTCTCTTGGTGCAGCAGGCCGAGGCGCGGTTCGGAAACGGCAACGGTCTGTACGACCTCGATGAGCAGGAGAATGCGCTCGACCAGTGGTACGCGATCAACAACGGCCCGCAGGTGTTCCACGGGCAGCCACTGCACATCCGTTTGGGCATTGAGTTGGCGTTCTAGACAACTGGAGACAATGGGGGCGGCGCCCGGCCGTTGTGGCCGGTGCGTCGCCCACCTGAGAAACACCATCTGAGGATCGGATGACTATGAGGACAAACTCGTTTACCCGCGCACTCCGCATTGGCGCGGTGGTCGCACTGCTCGGGGCCCTGAGCTTCCAAGCCGCTTCGGCGGAGAGGGACAAGCGGGTCAGGCAGCGCTCCATCGACCTCCGGGCGCTTGTGTTCGGCATCATGGAGGTGAACCGCGTCTTCTGCGGCATCAACGTGCTCGGCGAGGTTTGCGTCGATCCGACCAACTCGCCGGTTATCGGGGGCGGCTTCTGGCCGAAGGGAACCCCGAACCAGTACATCTTCAACTCGGGAATGCAGCTCGCCGGGATCATCCCGTCCGACGCTGGATTCGAATGGGCCGGTGACACGACCGGGGTCTTCTTCATGGATCCGCGCGGCGACCAAGGCGCGGGCGACCCGATCTCGCTGGTCTTCAACTCGCTGGATCCGGGCGACGCGGCCAACTGGCCCGTCGGCGCCCAGGTCCGGGATACCGCGATCTACAACCCGATCCTGATTGGGCGCAACACGCTTGCCCAGCAGGACCTCTGGGTGCGGATCTGGGACGGTAATCCCACCATCGCGGGCGCCAGAGAGCACCCGCTGGGCGTCCTCGTGGAGGAGCGCGGACTGGGCTGGAACTTCCCGTCCGGCAACGAGGACATCGTCTATTTCATCTATACGTTCTACAACATCACGTCCTCTGACAGGTCGGTGTACAACGGCCTGTACCCGGACATCCAGGACAGCATCTTTGACATCGCCACGTCCTTCGTCACGGGTGTCGAGGACCGGTTCAACGTGGACATCCCATCCGGCGGCTACTCCCTCACGAACATGTACGCCGCATTCTTCATGGACCCGGATGTGGGCGACGCCGGCACGAACTACTCGACGGCGATCCTGCCGTTTGCTATGGCGATCGCGTACAAGTCCGACTTCCTGGAGCCCACCTGGTCGTATCCGCCGGGCATCAACGGCTTGCCGTTCCACCCGGCCCCCGGCTTCGTGGGCGTGAAGTACCTCAAGAGCCCCGTCGATCCGGTTACGGGCGACGAGATCGGGCTCTCGATGTTCTCCAACACGCTGAACTCCTCGGCCGGATTCCCGGACCCCGTCGGCGTCATTCAGATGTGGCGCTACATCTCCGGTGAGGTGAGTCCGGCGGCTGGTGACAACAACTGTACGTTCCCGAACCCGAAGGAGCGGGGACTCTGCTTCCTGTACGATCAACAGGCAGACACCCGATTCTTCCAGTCGTCCGGCCCGTTCACGCTGGCTCCCGGAGAGGCGGCGAGCATCGTCGTGGCGTACATCCATGCCGCGCCGGTTTCCGCCCCGCTGGTGGCTTCCGGCGAGATTGGCGGCGACCTCAAGCCGCTGTGGCCGTATCCCGGCGACTCGATCGGTGCCGCTAGCTGCACCGGTAACCCGGGTAACGTGTGCATCCGCGACGTTGACATGGTTGCGGGCTGGGTGTCGCACACCGATGCCAACGCTGACCTCATTATCACGCAGGACGAGGTCACGACGGTCCCGCGTTCGCTGCTGGGCAAGGCGCTGGTGGCGCAGGCGGTGTTCGACAACCAGTTCCTGCTTCCGTTCGCGCCCGAGCCGGTGGTGTTCTACCCGATCGCGGCCGACAATCAGGTGACGGTCGTTTGGCAGAAGTCGGCGACGGAGTTCATAGGCGATCCGTTCTTCGGGATCGCTTCGGTTCCGGGGCCGCTGTTCGACCCCAACTTCCGGGAGTTCGATGTCGAGGGCTACCGGATCTATCGGGGCCGCACCACCGGCCAGCTCGAGCTGCTAGTGCAGTACGATTACACTGGCACGGTGTTCACGGACGCGAACGGTGGGATTGACTACACCGGTAACTGCGCGCCCGAGCTGGGCATCGTAGCCGACTGCCCGGCGTTCCCGAACGACGTCAACATCATCAGCGATTTCGTTCAGATCCCACCGGGCGGCCGCGTGCTGCTGTCGGACCTCGCCACAGTCTTGAACGTGGCCCCCGACACGGCGGTCACGGGCAGTGGGGCAACGTACCCCAATATGACCGATACGGGCGTTCCGTTCGCATTCGTGGATCTGGGCGTGCGCAACGGGTTCACCTACCACTATACGGTCACTGCATTCGACGTCAATTCGGTCGCGTCCGGTCCGAGCTCGCTCGAGTCGGCCCGTGTGACCAAGAGCATCCAACCGCGGACGACGGCCACCAACGCCCTTGCCACGGTGACGGTGCAGGGTATAGCCGGTGACGACGCTGAGCTGCTGGATGCGCTCACGCCGTGGCCGGACATCAACAGCGCCGACGGCACGTTCGACGGTCCGATTCCGCCGGTGAACACGGGGCTGCTCGAGCTGACGGCTGCGCTGAGCGAAGCGCTTCCGCTCGGCGACATCTTCGTGCGGACCGACTCGGTGGATCGTGGTTGGGCCGGTGGGTTCGGCCCTCCGCCCAGCTTGTATGTCACGATGGGCGCGGGCGGCACGGTGATTCAGAAGACCGTGGCCGTCACCGAGCCTGCGTTCAACTCGGCGGTTCCGCATTCGGCCTCGTTCTCGCAGGCCCTGGTGCCGTACGACTCGAACGCCATGGACGTGCTGGGCATCGAGTTCAACCAGGACGTCAGGATGCCGATCCAGTACACCTGGACCACGACCGGGATGTCGCATTCGTCCCCGGCGGTGGGCACGGCATCGGGTCGTTACGGAGTGGCTGGGTTCGGTGGATCGCGTTATCTGGGCCACTCGCGCTGGTACGATGAGGGTGGCACCCAGGCCGCCGATCCGAACATCACCTCGGAGCCGAGTGCGACCAACAACGCCGGCCAGCTGACAGGTATAGACTGGATCTGGGCGCCTTCGGCGTACCGTGTGTCCACGAGCAATCTCAACGTGGTGCTGCGCGGTCAGGTCGCCAGCGGCATGACGGCCTGGTACCCGGCCGACTTCACGGTCACGTGGGGTGCGGGCGGCGCGGTCACGGTGCGCGACGAAACGCACCACGTGAACCTGCCGTACAACACCTCTGGTGGTTCGGGCTACGGATTCCTTACGCTGACCAACGTGTTGGCTACGGGATTGGACGCCGCATTCTGGGCGTCCGACGTGGACGACGGCACGGGCACGTCGGCGTACAACATCATCGCTTATCAGCACCTGTACATGACGAACCCCACCTGCACCAACACCTGGTGGGCGATCCCGTCGGTTTGCGTAACGCTCAGTCAGACGGCCGAGCTGCAACCGATGGACATCACGCAGCCGCCGAACGGCTTGACCGACGGCAACGGCTTCGTGCTGATGATCAACGGTGAGTACTTCTTCTTCGGGGCGACTGCGCTACCGTCGGACGGCACCGTGTGGCACCTGCAGGCGGTGTCGGGCGTGTTCAACGCTGAATGCACGCCTTCGCTCGGTCCGGTGATGACGGATTGCGACAACTACACGTTCTCACCGAACAACCTCAGGCCGTCCATCGTGCCTGGTCTGAACTATCAGATCAGCGTGGTGCAGCAGGCTGGTGTGCGGGCCGACACCACGGGCGACCTGGAGAACGTGCACACGGTGCCCGATCCGTACTACGTGACCACGAGTCTCGAGGCGATCGGGGACCAGAAGCTGTTGCAGTTCGTGAATCTGCCCACCAATGCGATCATCAGGATCTACTCGGTGAGCGGAATCCTGGTACAGTTGATCGAGCACAACGATCCCACGGGCGGCGGCACTGCCTGGTGGGACATGCGGAACCGGAACAGCCAGATCGTGGCGAGCGGTGTGTACTTCTACCACATCGAGACGTCAACTGGACTCGAGAAGATCGGCCGGTTCACCATCGTGAACTTCGCGCAGTAGACGACACCAGCGGCGGGCGGGGCCCACCGGGCTCCGCCCCGCCGAATTGGAGGCACGTATGAAGCGTCTGTTTATTCGAGCGATGTGTGCCGCGGCGGTGATCGGCCTGTTCGTGGGGACCCCCGCGAACGCGCAGAGCGACATCGACAACACCGCGTACGGCTCCACCGCAACGGAGTTCCTGCTTCTCGGAGCGGGGGCACGGGGTGCGGCGCTTGGCGGCCCGTTCGCAACCATCACGAACAACGTCAGCGCCCTGTACCACAACCCTGGAGGCCTGGCATTGATGGACCGGGCTGGGGCGATGTTTTCCACCTACACCTACGTGGCCGAAACGCGCTACAACTGGGCGGGAATAGCGTTCCCGTTCAGCGGCGGCTCGCGGGCGGTCGGCGTACAGTTCGGCACGTTCGGCTTCTCGGATGCGCCGGTGTACACGATCGACAACCCCGAGGGTGACGGCACGGTCTACGGCGTATCGCAGTCCTTCGTTGGCCTGACGTACTCCCAGAACTTCTCCGACCGGTTCTCTGCCGGCATCACCGGCAAGGTGATTTCGGACCAGTTGGGAGACGTGTCCGGATCTTCGTTTGCGCTCGACTTCGGCACGAACTTCCATGCCCGGATCGGCGAGCGGCCGATCTCGGCGTCGTTCGTGATCTCGAATCTGGGTCCGGCGATCAAGCATAACGGATCGGCACTGGCGGTCGGAGTGGATCGCGAGGCACCGCTGGATCAGCAGAACATCCCGCAGGAGCCCGCTGACGCGCGCCTGCGGACCAAGGAGTGGAACCTGCCCGTTCAGTTCCGCTTCGGACTCGCCTTCGATTTCATCAGCACCGCGGCCAGCCGGCTGACGGTGATGGGTGATTTCTCGCAGCCGAACAACAGCAATCCGACGGCTGCCGGCGCCATGGAGTTTGCGCTGACCGACATCAGCCAGTCGGGATTCGGCGTGATGCTGCGCGGCGGCTACACCTATCAGCCCGACAACAACCTCAGCCCGACGGGAGCTGCCGGCTTCGACACCGGTCTCTCCTCCGATGAGGGTCTGGACGGGTTGTCATTGGGTGGCGGCCTGATGTTCGACCGCGGGTCGGGGTTCGGGCTCTCGCTCGACTACGCATACCGTAACCTCGGCATCCTGGGTGCGACGCACTACTGGAGCGCCGTAGTCAACTGGTAGTAACGAGGACCTCGGAGCGGCCCTCGGGCCGCTCCAGGTCCCAGCTCTTTGGCATGCATAAACTGGGTTGGGCTCTTGCACTGGCTGCCGTGCCCCTGTTTGCCGGGGCGTCGGTGGCACAGACAGACGGGGATGTGGAATTGGTCGCCGCGAGGTTCCTCCGCGGCGGTGGCGTGACCATGGTGGACGCGTTCGTCAACGTGCCGTTCTCCCTGGTGCAACCGCTCTCGGGAGACGCCGCGGGAGGCGCGTACACGCTGGCCGTGTCCGTCCGTGACAGTACCGGTCTCGTGTTGTTCGAGGACCGTTGGTCGCAGTCGGTGCCGACAGCCGCGCTCCGCATGGCGGGTACGTCCTCGGTGGAACAGCTCAGCTTCGCTGCACAGGCTGGACTGTACACGATCGATGTGACGGTGACTGATTCGGCGACCGGTCGGGTGATGCGGCGAACCACCGAGGTGCGTGCGTTCGACGAGGCGCCACTGCTTTCGGACCTGTTGCTCGCGGCCTCCATGCGGAGGGGAGGGCCGGGCGACACCATTGCGGCGCCGGGGGAGATTCGCAAAGGCGCGATCTTCCTGACCGCGGCCACCCGGCCCGTGCTGACGCCGCGCCAGACCAGCCTGTACTACTACCTGGAGCTGTATCCGGGGCAGGCGGCAACGGCGAGTATCGTGGCTCGGGTGCTCGGACCCGGCGGTCGGGAGTTGATCGCGGCGCCGGCGCTCGAAGTGGCCGTTCCGGAGGGCGGTGGGGTTGCCTCCAGCGGACTGAACCTCACGGGTTTGCCGCCGGGCGACTATCGGCTCGAGTTGGTGGTTGGCCTGCCGACCGGTGCGGAGCATCGGGAGGCTGGATTCGCCATGGCGAGCTTCGACACCGACGTTGCGTTGGCGCAGACCGAGCCGGAGGAGAGCAGCCGGTTCCGATACATGACGGAGGCGCAGCTCGACACGGCTCGTGCGCCGCTCATTCACATCGAGGACGCCAGTGAGCGGGGCGTGTACGATGACCTCTCGGTCGAAGGTAAGCGCAATTGGCTGGAACAGTTCTGGGCCAAGCGCGACCCCACGCCGGGTACGGCCGCGAACGAGACGGCCGACGATTTCTACAGGTTGGTGGCGCGCGCCGACCGGCGGTTCCGGGAAGGGGGAGCCGGCGCAACACCAGGATGGCGGACGGATCGCGGCCGGATTCTGCTGCGCTACGGGCAACCGGAGTTCGAGCTCAAGGAGCCGGTGCCCGAGAATCAGCTTCCCTGGGAGGTTTGGAAGTACGCGAGGGGCCGGGGCAACAAGTTCGTATTCGTGGATGAGACGGGCTTCGGCAACTGGGCGTTGGTATGGACCGATAGAGTGACAGAGCCCACGAGGGGAGATTGGGAAGACTTCTTCTCCCCCAACGACCTGAGACGAGTACAGAGTTTCTAGCAGGCATTGTTGACACCCAATGGATTTTTCTCGCGGCAAAGACCGCAAGGCGTCTAAGGAGTGAGGATCCTATGAAGCGACTTCTCTTTGGGATGTTGAGCCTCGGGCTCGTGGCTGGGTTTGCCACGGGGTGCACCTCGGATCCGACTGCTGCGCTCCGGGGCTCCGTAGCCGGAGTGCAATCGAACCGTGCCTTCGCGGTCATCGCGATCGGCGATTCGATCTCGGTGAGTTCGTGGACGGTGGATGAGCAGGGCAACACGCTGACGCTCCTGCCCACGCCTGCCAGCGCAAACGCGGGCGTCGTCTCCCTCTCCGCGGATAGCTCTCTGACGAACCGGCCCGCGAACCAGGCGTTCTACTTCGCCAAGGGTACCGGCCACGGAACGACCGTCGTCATCGCGAGCGCCGAGGGGTTCGCCGACACGATCCAGTTCGAGGCGTTCCCGGCCTCGGTCGAGTTCGTGTCGCCGCCTGACACTGTGGGATCGGGTGAGACCGGCACCTTCGTGTGTGACCCGCAGGACCGTGGGGGCACGACGGTGACGGGCGATCCGGTCACCTGCACCTATGAGTCGTCCGACACCGACGTGGTCGAGGTCGTCGACTCGACCGGCGCCTGGGCCGCCAAGGCGCCTGGCATAGCGAGCGTCACCGTCGTGGTGGACGGAGGGGCGGACAACAGCACCGCGCTTACGGTCGAGCCCGGGACCTTCGCCGGCACGTTGTCGGCAAGCACCGGGACGCCGGGGCAGACTGTCACGATTACGAAGGATGCCGCAGGTCCGGATTTCGACGCCGACACGCACGTGTTCTTCGGCGGCGTTGAGGCGTTCATCGACGTCCTGGCCGCCGGAGCGATCGATGTCATCGTGCCGGCAACCGGGGTGGCCGGCGCTGTCGAGCTCCTGCTCACGAACCTGGGCGCCGGGCAGCTCGCCCAGACCGCGGCGTGGACTTCGGTCGCGACGCTGAACGATGCGTACGATCCGAACGCCACATGCAGCGCCGCCGCGCCGGCGATCACGGCTGGGAACAACTACTACCTCGTGCTGGACCCGGCCGACACCGACAACTTCTTCGCGGTAGACGCCACTGGGGGCGCGGTCACACTCACCATAACGTCCAGTTGGTTCACCGGGGCCGACGTGGACCTCCTGTGGCAGGATACGGCAACGTGCTCCGGTTTCGTGGGCAACTTCTCCGGCGCGACGGGTGCGAACCCGGAAGTTTCGACCGTCACGGTACCGGCTGGTGCGATCTGGAACCTGCGGATGAACCTGTACGCTGCGGGCTCCGCGGCAGACAACGTCATGTTCGCCGTTACGCCGTAACAGCGAGACCTTCACGTAGGATACGAGGCCGGGCAATCGCCCGGCCTCGTTTTTTTTCTCTGGTGCCCTGCGGTGGATGGTTTGCTACTGCGTCTCGTCGATGCGCTCCGACGCGTACAGCGACGGAATGCGCTGGGCCCGGAATACGTAGACGCCGTCGATTCCCGTGAGCTCCCAGGCGCGATTGCCCAGGGCGTCCACCTCGATGACGCGTCCCTCGACGCCGAAGGACACCAGCCCGTGGCCGTTGGCGTGAGCCTGAGTGGAGCCTCCCACGAACGTGTACGTGGTGTCGGAGTCGCGGAACTCCCAGATGAGCTGCGCGGTCTTTGCCACCGGGTCCATCTGGAACCGGACGAGGCGGGACGGCGCCGTAGCGCCGTTGTCGAGGAACTGGATCTGCGACGTCCCGCTCGGCCTCACGCCGTGCTGGCGCTCGAACGAGCCCTTGGGATCGCCGAGCAGCGTGAACTCGTTGGCCAGCCCGCCGAAGCGCCACATCACCGCGCCGGTCGTCGCATTGACCTTCGTGATCTCGTTCAGGCTGCGGAATGACAGGAGGAGGTTGCCGTCGGTGTCGAGCGCGACACCGTTGCCGTGCGTGAAATTCACGTTGGGGCCACTGCGGTTGGCGGCGGGGATGTCCGTGATGGCGAAGTGGTCGAAGGCGTTCCACTCCCACAGCACGAGTCCCGCGGCGCTGACGTGCTGCACGACCGTCGCGGTGACCTTGGCGGTATCGACTCCGCCCAGGCCCGAGAGATCCATGGTTCGGGTCTCGTCGCACAGCATCCAGGCGTCGCTGCCGCTCAGGACCAGCAAGTCGTGGAATCGCGTCTTGCGCCCCACGCAGCTGAGGCCAGCGACCTCCTCGCCCAGCTCGTCGAGCACGTGGAACTGGTCGGTCGTGTCGTCGAGGCCGAGCACGGTGTAGCGCCCGTCGCCATGGGCCTGGAACGAGTTGAGCACGCCGTTGGGGAAGAAGCGGTACCAGACCACCTTGCCCGAGTTGTCAATGATGACCGGTCCCTCGGGATAGGAGAGCGCGAGGAAGCCGGGAGTAGTGTCGCTGCCCTGAACGCCCGCCTGGGGCACCCAGGCCGGCAGCGCCCCGCTCGTGAAGTCGGTGGTGTCGAAGGCCTCGGTCACCGTGTCCGCCCACACGAGGTTCGTTTCCACCGCATAGGCAGCGTTCGTGTCGAGGCCGAGCATGGGCACAGCCACGACGGTGTCCCCGGCAAAGGCGTAGGCGGGCGAGCGCCCTGACGGCTCGCCGTCCCGCCAGAACCGCACGAAGGCGCTGTCGGCCCCGGACGCGGCTACAGTGACGACCGCGCTGATCGTGTTGTGGGGATTCGCGCGCGCCTGCGCACCGATGAACGTGGGTCGGGGCTCCGGCTGCGGCTCGACCGGCCCCTCCGCACCGCAGGCGGCGAGGGCCAGTGCCAGGCCGAGAAGGCCAAAGGCACTGCGACGATGTTGTGCTTGCGTCATTCCTCCACCCCCCGGCCCGCCGCGAGCCACGTCATGTAGACCAACCCCACCCACACCGCCGTCCCGATTGCCGCATGGAGCCAGCGCCACACCGGGGGTAGGTGCGTGAGCACCATGACGGCTCCCACGATCACCTGGAGGACCACCAGCGCCGCGGCGGCCCACCCGGCGGCCTGAAGCCGCTCAGGGGCGCCCTTGCGGCGCAGTCCCAGCCCCAGGCCCAGGACGTGGAAGAACAGGGCGTACGCGAGCAGCCTGTGCGTCCAGTGGATGTGCGCCAGACCGCCGGCGCTGGACGAGGGCCAGATCTCCCCGTTGCACAGGGGGAAGCCCTGGCAGGCGGGCGCCGCCCCCATGGTTGCTGTCATTCCCCCCAGGAGCACGACCACGGCACCCAGAGCCGCGGCCGCCACGATCCCGCCCCTGCCCCTGGTTACCCCCGGCGGACGCCCCGTGGTCCCCGCGTTGATCCCGGCCCGGAGGCCGAGCACAACCAGGGCGGCCAGCAGCGCCATCCCGGTGCCGAGGTGCAGCACCACCGTGTGCGGCGGCAGCTCGAGCCACACGGTGATGGCGCCCAGCATCGACTGGAGCAGCAGCAGCCCGAGCGCCAACAGGGCCGGGCGCAACGTCCCGCCGCGCCCGGAGCCCCCCGGGGCTCCCTTCAGGCGCCACGCCGAGACCGCCACCCAGACGGTGAGGGCCGTGAGTCCCAGGACCGCGAGCCGGTGCGCGTACTCGATCACCGTCTCTAAGGAGTCGAGCGACGGGATGATCTTGCCGTTGCACAGCGGCCAGTCGTCGCCGCACCCCATCCCCGAGCCGGTTATCCGCACCACGTAGCCGAGCACGATGACCGCATACGCGAAGCCAGCGGTCACGAACGAGAGCTGTCTGAGTGTTTTCATGAGGGGGAAACTGGGGTGTGTGTGCCATTGGGACAAGATGGATGCCCGTGCCCCGCACCGACGCGGAAGGAGAGTCGATCGCTCGGGAACCTGACCCTCGGAGGAGATGTTGCCCAGGCAGATGCGCTGGAATCTCTGGACACTCGTCTTCGCCGTGTGCGCGGTCGGCCTCTCCGGGTGCACGGACGCGTCCGTGACCGGGGAGCCGCCCGGCACCGGCCAGGAGCCCCAGGGAGACGATCCTGCGGGCGACGGCGACGGCGACAACTCGCCCACCCTGCGGTGCAGTGTGCCCACCAGCCAGGTCTTCGACGGCGGCGTGGGACGCGACGGCATCCCCGCGCTCAACAACCCCGGCATAGACGTCCCCGGGGACATCACATTCCTCGCGGACGACGACCGCGTCCTCGGTCTCGAGCTGGGCGGAGCTGCCCGAGCCTATCCCCTGCCGGTGCTCTGGGTGCACGAGGTCATCAACGACACCCTCGGTGGCAGGCCGGTGCTCGTGTCGTACTGCCCGCTAACCGGCTCCGGTCTCGCCTTCGATCCCCGGGTGGGCGGCGAGCTGCGTACGTTCGGCGTCTCGGGCCTCATCTACGAGAACAACCTGATGATGTTCGACCGCCAGACCGGTAACATCTGGAACCAGCTCTCGCTCGGCGCGCTGTGCGGGCCCGCGCGTGGCGACTCGCTGGCGCGGCTGCCGCTGGTCGAGACCACCTATCGGGACTGGCGCCGGCGCCATCCGGAGACGACGGTCGTGACGAACGGCGCCGGTCGCAGGAACGTGTACGGGGCGTATCCCTATGGGGACTACGACGAGCCCGACAACGCGGTGACCCTGTTCCCCTCGTCGGCGTACGGCAGGGAGCTTTCGCCCAAGGAGCTGGTGCTGGGAGTCCGGATCGGACGCGAGGCGGTGGCGTACTCCTTCGCGGTCATGGCGGGCCGCGGCAGCGCCGCCGTGATCAACGACAACGTGGGTGGGGGGCCGATCGTAGTGCTGTACTCGCGCGGCGAGAACGCCGCTTGGGCCTTTCACAGCAGAGTGCAGCCGAGTCCAGGCGCCGCGTCGCTCACGCTTACCTTCGTGCTTTCCGACCCCGATCTGCCCACCTTCACGGACGAGTTTTCTGGGTCGGAGTGGAACAGCAACGGCGCGGCGATAGCCGGCCCGCTCAGGGGAGCGCGCCTCGATCCGGTGGTGGATGCGTACACGCTGTATTGGTTCGCCTGGTCGGTGTACCACGCGAGAACGCGGGTCACCGGATAGGCGCCGCGCGGCCGAGCTCCTCCCTACAGCACGAACCCCACCACCAGGAACAGCACTGTAGCCGCGCTGGCCGCGAGCATCGCGTACGGTAGCTGTGTGCGCACGTGGTCGATGTGGTCGGTGGCGGAGGCCATCGAGGCCACGATCGTCGTGTCCGAGATCGGCGAGCAGTGGTCACCGAAGATCCCGCCGCCCAGCGCGGCGCCCAACATCAGCGCCGGGTGCACGTCGAGCAGCTCCACCATTGGGATCACGATCGGTATCATGATGGCGAAGGTGCCCCACGACGTGCCGGTCGAGAATGCGATGAAGCAGGCCAGCAGGAACACCAGGGCGGGGATGAACCCCGGATTGAGCGTGGCCTGCGCAGCCTGGGCCACGAACACGCCCGTGCCCAGTGCCCGGGTGGTCGCCCCGATCGTGAACGCCAGCGACAGCACGATCACCAGCGGCACGAGCCCCT
>Ga0255055_10001057_pt1 | contig 20887 bp, 19 predicted proteins | sample JV7_2_27_MG_FD_188633 | JGI IMG/M metagenome (GOLD analysis project Ga0255055, IMG submission 188633) | Seawater microbial communities from Jervis Inlet, British Columbia, Canada - JV7_2_27 | ecosystem: Environmental > Aquatic > Marine > Inlet | place: Canada: British Columbia | collected...
TCGTAAAAAGTCGTCACTCCGGTGAAAACCGGAGTCCATAGTAGTTGCAACTATCTGATATTACTGGATTCCGGCTTTCGCCGGAATGACAAAAAAATACATTTTCTGACTTTTTACGACGCCGTCAATATTGATGGTCTCGTAAAAAGTCAGAAAAGCAACCTTTTTACGAGTTCATTAGAATTGATCACCCCATACTCATTTCGAGACGTTAATTTAGGGGTAGGGTTATCGTAAAAACCGCACCGCCACTCTTGTCATTTTCAGCGATTATATAGCCCTTATGATCTTCGATAATACCATGGCATATGGACAACCCCACACCCATACCCATCGTTTTTTTCCTGGTAAAAAACGGATCAAAAACGTGTTCCAGGTCTTTTTTAGTGAAACCGAGTCCTGTATCTTTCACTTTAATGACAATTTCTTTATGACGATTGTAAGTGTCGATAGAGATTTCGCCACTATGCGTCGGCGTTTGTTTTAACTTCTCCTGAAATTCGGGTGCTCCGGTAATAGATTCGACAGCATTATTGATTAGATTCATAAAGACCTGCCCCATTTGTTGCGGAGATGCCGTCAATCTGGATTTTTGGGCTTTAAGGTTCAGATTAATTTTTACCCTGCTTTTTGTCAGATAACTGCGAACCAGGGTAGAAGTATTTTCGATAACCTGGTTGATATCCATCGGTTGTTTTTTCTCTTTACCCGGTCGATTGAGATCGATTAGATTTCTTACCGTGTCCCGAATGCTTTCAAACGCACTTTTGACTAAGTCAAGCTTTTCCAATAATTTTTTATCTTTCTTATGCTTCGTTCGAATAACATTGAGCAAGGCCGTAATACCTTGCAGGGGGGAATTTATTTCATGGGCGATGGAGGCTGCTAACTGGCCGGTGGCCGCCAGCCTTTCAGAGCGAATCAGCTGATTATGAAGCATTTTTGTTTTAGTGATATCTCTGGCAACACATAAAAAACAGAACTCACCCAAATAAGAAACATACCGACAATTGATTTCATTCGGAATAAGAGCGCCGTCTTTGGCTTTTAAATTCACTTCAAATCGGGCTTCTTTTTCTGTGCTGACTTGTTGCATGATTTTTTCAATAAAAGAAATTTGATCTGCGTCAACAAGATCAGTTATGTTTAAATCCAGGAGTTCTGGTTTGGAATATCCCGTAATTTCAAGAACGCGATCATTAGATTCAATTAGCTGTCCTTTACGTTTGCAAATAAAAACCCCCTCCGCCACGTTATCAAAAAGCTCTTTATACCGCATCAATTCTTCGGCCTGCTTGAATTCAGTTGTATTCGTGGTGATAATTGTTGCAGCCACGACTTTGCCACTGATCCGCAAGGGACCGACACGGTAGGTATGCCAGGTGGGAGCATGACTTTCACCCGCGCGGACTTCGAAACTATCGGTTTCACCGGTGTGAAACACACTTTCAACACTGTCCATTGCTATTTCATGGTATTGCTGTGGGAGAAAATCATAGAAACATTTTCCCATCGTCTTTGCAGGTGAAAGTGCGCCGATGGATTGGTTGATAAACCGGATGGTTCCTTCTCTGTCTACGGTGGTAATAATATCGGGAGCGGTTTCCACCAGCGAGCGCCACAATTCTTCAGATTCATCCAGTTTTTGTTTGGCCAGTTTCAGCTTATTGATAATCGATTGCGAGTGTGATCCAAAAATGATGAACAGACACAGTACGATAACACGAATATAAACATCATATAGACCCGGGCCGAATAGTTCGGCGATCAAATTAAATTTGTTGGAGAAAAAAAGATTCAAAACCGAGTCCAGAACCCAATAGAGGGTCGCAATCAGGATTACGGCCAGTACCATGTTGTCTGATAAGCTTTCATGGTCAAGAATAAGATCAGATTTCATTTTACTTCTCACTTTTTAGGTTATACTTCAGTCATCTCTTGAATAATATTTGCGCGCATGTGTCTTTGCGTGAGTTTTTTGGGTGCCGGATCTTTCAAGGTTGGTCGTCGGAAATTTAGCACATTGATATAGATCTTTTAGCTTAAATTTAGGTCGATGGCAAATCATTTAGAACGACAAATACCCCAAAATGATCCGAAACAAATAAACCGTTAACCGGTCGTGAGAAGATCAATTTCACTTCTTTGCCGCATGTTTTCCAGCTCGGTTTTCCAGTTTTGATCTTCCAGCAGACTATAATGAATTTGGGTGTTTAAAACCATTAAATCATATCCGTCGATAAGGAAACCCGCTTTCGATGGGGCTCCTTTTTTTTATTGTAGCATAATCTACAATGTTAACGCATTCTTGTACGGAAAATCATATTTGTAATGGTTTTTCTTGACGGGACTTGATTATATGAATTAAAGTTGCTTTTTGTAGGAAATTCGAATAGAAAAATAATTCGCAAGACAAGTTAGGGCAAAAACTCAGACCTCAATAAATTTAATATATTTTCAATAATTTATAGAAATTCCGAGACGTATAATTAATGGAGGCCTTAATGGCTTTTTCAATGTCGGCAGAAAAAACTTCAGATAAAAAAGATACTGACAAGCAAGATCGTCGCTCGAATGTAGATCGGCGTAAATTTTCGTATACCGAGTACATTCCCGAAAGACGCTTGAATGATGATCGACGTAAGGATGAGAATTCTGAAAAAGTAGAAGATATGTGACACCTGCTTTTCGGAACCTAATGTTATCCTCCCTCGGCCCTGGACCCTGAACTGATCGGTGAAGTCCTCAATGTGATGAAAAGGCTGGCTGAGGAAGGAATGACGATGTTGGTCGTCACCCATGAGATGGGTTTTGCCAGGGAAGTTGCGGATCGAATCATTTTTTTGGGGGACGGGAGGATCATCGAAGATAATCCCCCACAAAAAATAATGGAAAATCCCGACCGTGAAGACACCCGCCTTTTCTTGAAACATATTTTATGATCTTGCCAGCTGAGACTTTTTGGATACCATCCGTCGCGGTCAGCCCTTTCACACCAAACCTTATCACAATGGCCGGTTATAGTGGTTGTCAAAAAAACGTTCCGGTATTCAAACGTTTTTTTCTACAACCACTTATGCCGCAATTCTGTCATTCGGAACATTATTATGGAAAGCGGTATAAATGAGAATTTTAGCGGTTTCAGATCGGGTTGACCCCCTCTTATACGATCGGTTTGATCGCCAACAATTTGAAGACATCGACCTTATTCTCTCCTGCGGCGATCTTCCTCCAGAATATCTGTCATTTTTGCTCGGCAAATTTAATGCACCGCTTTATTTTGTTCGCGGAAACCACGACTTTCGTCATAATTCAAAACCTCCGCCTGGCTGTATTGATCTGAACGCCGACCTGATCAAATTTGAGGGAATTAATATTTTTGGACTGGAAGGCTCGCGCTGGTATAACGGTGGCCCTTACCAGTACACTGAAAGGGAGATGCACTGGAAGATACAACGTCTGCGCCCCAGGATTTGGAGGATGGGAGGTGTCGACATCGTTATCACCCATGCACCGCCACGGCACATCCGTGACGCTGAAGACAGATGCCACAGAGGATTTAAAAGTTTTCGATGGTTTATTGACAAATATTCGCCGCGCTATTTTATCCATGGACACATCCACGCCAATTTTACAGACCCCTCACAGCGTGTGACGATTGTAAACCAAACTCAGGTGATAAATACTTTCGGCTATTTTCTGTTTGAGATCGAAAAAGGCCAAATTGCTGAATAGACTTTGAACACCCTCAAAGCGGATTTGGAATGCAGACATGGTTAAATCCTTCAAGGAAATTCAGAAACAAGAAGCAGCTTTTGACACCCGAGATCGCGGGATTCGTGAGGTGCCGCTAGATCGGATCGTCGGCAGCGTTAGTCGCTACCACGACTTCGACCAAAAGTTCCGAATTGGACCGCATCTGCCCCTAGACAGGCTGGAAAATATTAAAAATGTCATGCTGAGTGGGAAATCGCTGCCACCGGTCAAGCTGTATCAGATAAAAAAAGAATACTACGCAATGGATGGCAATCATCGCATCGCGGCTGCAAATGAACTCGGATATGGAGACATCAGAGCGCATGTTATTGAATTTATCCCCTCGAAAGGCTCTTTGGAGAACCTGATATATCGTGAAAAGACCAGATTCGATGATCTTACCGAACTACCGCATACCATTGAGCTTACTGACTTTGGCCAATACGACCATTTAATTGATCAGATATCAAAGCACCGGAAATTTCTTGAACGTGAAGCCACGCAGCCTGTTAAGATTCAACAAGCAGCCAAAGATTGGTACAAAACAATTTATAGCCCCCTGGTTGCCATTATAAAAAAAGGACATCTGATTGAACACTTTCCGGACAGAACCCTTGCGGACCTTTATACCTTTTTATCCGTTCATCAATGGGAAAGGAAAGACCGGGGATTAAGATATGGGATTGGAATCAGTCAACTGGTTCCCAAGGACATGGAGGATTTTCGAAAAAAAATGGCTAAATTAAAAGAGACCGAATACCCTGAAATGTTGCGGGAGATTACCGCTTTTGTGCTGATCAACGCGTCGGCTAAAAAGGAGATCCGTCTTGTCGATAAACTCATCAAGCTTGAAGAAGTAAAAGAAGTGCATTCAGTCCACGGCAATGTGGATATCATTGCCAAAATCGTGTTGAGGCGCGATCTGGTCTCCTCGGATGCTGAAACCATCGGAGATTTTGTACATAACAAGATCCGGCAACTTTCCGGTGTGATCAGTACCCAGACTTTAATACCGGGCTACTCCAAACTAAAGAAGAAAGATGAAAATTAAATCGGAGTTTATTATTCAGGCCATTTAATGCCCTTTGACGGTCTGACCAGCTGTTTCCGAATAAACTCGTGAATCTGATCTGAAACGTCTTTATCCAGGTAGCGAGCGACCCCTGTTCCGGTGCCAACGGCGACTTGGGTAAAATTTCGATCCACCCGTTTAACTTCCACAATGACGGGAGTGCCGTCCCCACGTCTTGCCAATATTTCGGTTCTTAATTCATCCGTTTCTGCGTTTAAAATATATATTTCAAGATTTTCCAATGCACCCGCGCTGGCCTGAACCGCTGCATTATATTCTAATTGGTACGTTTTTACTGATTTGCCCTGAAGTTCGGCACAGCCGCCGGCCAACATTGAAACCAACAGGCAAAGGATGAGAAAGGCAGACTTCATGTAACCATAATATCTGATTTTTGTCAGGGAGTCAAAAGTGACAGCATTCGAATTCCCAATGGGTTCGCTATCGTGATCTATATTTGTTATGGGTGGATGTTAACCTGTTAACTTAACATGTGTTAACATATGTAAACCAAATGAATCGGCAGGGTGCGCTAATAATTTAATTTATATAATAAATTCAGGTCAATATAATGTTAACCGACTTGGCGCGATGATTACTGTCTAATTTCTTTTTTAAAAGGTAGCAGCTGTGAACCATCCTTCGCACGGCGCTATGGCAATTAAATTCTCTATTTAAAACAACATTAAAAATATGACAAGGGGCACATTCCCATGGCGGTCAGTATTCCGGACATGCAGTTTGATAAAATGAAAGACCAGCTGCCAGCGGGTTCCCTTTTTCTTTTCCACTTGCAGATTTAATGAAATTGGTTCAAAATTAATCCGCCATCCTGGGGAATCAGCCATAACTCAATAATTTGAAAATGATAAGGGTAAAATTTTTGCAACCCGCAAACACCTAATGCTGGACGTAATGATGGGCAATAAAAAAATCCTGGTGGTGGATGACGAACGCGACATACGCATTTTTGTCTCCACAGTGGTTGAAACTCTTGGCTTTGAGGCCATTGCCGCCAATGATGGGGCGCAAGCTTTGGAAAAGGCGAGTTCCAATCCACCGGCGCTTGTTATTCTGGATGTCATGATGCCCAGGATTGACGACGGAATTCAAACCTACCAGCAATTTAAAACCAATCCAAAGCTTTCTCATATTCCGATAATCATACTGTCTGCCATAGCCAGAAAAACCTTTTTGCATTCTATCAGAATGTTAAGCCCCCGGCAGGGGTCAGGGGTACCTGAGCCGGAAGCATACATGGAAAAACCGCCGGACGCCGGCGAACTCAGTCGGCTGATTGCCAGGTTTTTACCGGCCGAATCATAATTTTATAAGAAGGCCAACGTCAAAATGTTCAAACTTTTTCATCAGATTCGTAGAAGCATCATATCAAAACTGACGATCCTGGTCGGCCTCATTTTGCTGATCAGCATATCGGTATGGGCTTATTTTAATATTGATTATCAGCAAAAAAAAATAATGGAAGGCATTATCGAAGGGACCGATGGCTTATCGCACACAATCAAGCTTGGCACGCACTATGCCATGATGAACAATTTAAGAGATGATATTACCCGGATCATTGAAAATATTGCTACAGGAAAGAATCTTGAAAACATACGTATTTACAACAAACGCGCGGAGATAAAATTTTCAAACAAGGATTCGGAAGTGGATCAGGTAACCAATATAAAGGCCGAGGCCTGTTACATCTGTCACCGGTCAGACCCCCCCCTGTCTGAGCTGAACCTGTCGGAAAGAACGCGCATTTTTACCTCCCCGCAGGGCCATCGACTTCTGGGCATCATCAGTCCAATTTATAGTGAGCCGGGGTGTTCATCAAATGCCTGTCACGCCCACCCGGAGGGCCAGAAGGTTTTAGGGGCCCTGGACCTGGTGATATCGCTGGCAGAAACCGATGAAGAACTCCTTTTTTTTAAATATTGGCTGCTGGCCTTTGTGTTGTTTTTATTTCTCGTCATTTCGGCGGCGATCTTTTTTTTCGTTTTGCGATTTGTGAAGCGTCCCATAAAGAAAATAATCGATGGGACCCACTTAATCGCCAACGGCGACTATTTAAATCAAATTGATGTGGATCAGGTTGACGAAATGGGCCAGCTGTCGGTTGCGATTGACCAGATGAGCAAAAAAATCGGGCAGAAACAGGCTGAACTAAACAGGCAGCGCAATGAATACCAGAATTTGTTTGAACGGGTTCCCTGTATTATCACTGTGCAGGATCGTAACTACAAACTGATACGGTACAATCGGGAATTTTACGAAAAATTCAAACCCGAGCCCGGCGATTACTGTTTCGCCGCCTATAAAGGGCGTAAGGAAAAATGTGTCATCTGTCCTGTTGAAAAAACATTTGAAGACGGGCTGTCGCATTTCAGTGAGGAAAGAGGATTTAACAAGGATGGGACCCCCGCCCACTGGATTGTCACCACCTCTCCGATCAAAAATGAAAAGGGCGAAATTGTGGCCGCCATGGAGATGAATCTCGATGTGACGCAAACAAAATTACTCGAGGAAGAACTCAAAAAATCCGAGAAAAAATACTACGCCATATTTGATCACATACCCAATCCCGTTTTTGTTTTGGATATGGATACCCTTGAGATACTCGACTGCAACGCCAGCGTTGAAGTGGTTTATGGGTATAAGAAAGATGAGATGATTGAAAGATCCTTTTTGCAGCTGTTCAAAGAAGAAGAAAAAGATCACTATGCGAAATTAATCAAAACCTCCAGCATTATCAACCAGGCCAAGCATTTAAATAATTATGGTGGCACCCTTTTTGTCAACATCCGGGTATCACCCTCTGATTATCCAGGCAGGAAAGTACTTCTGGTGACGACCAGCGATATTACCCAGCGGCTCGAAACCGAACAGCAACTTCTACAGGCCAGCAAAATGGCCACCTTGGGCGAAATGGCCACCGGCTTGGCCCATGAACTCAATCAACCCCTTGCGGTCATCAAAACGGCGAGTCGATTCTTTATGAAAAAAATTAGTAAAAATGAGAAGATCGATGATGATATCCTTTTTACCATGTCAGAAGAGATCGATTCATATGTGGACCGTGCCACCAAGATTATTAATCACATGCGACAATTTGGCAGGAAGTCGGATATTACGCTGGAAAAGGTCCGGGTAAACCGGGTGCTCAAAAAAGCCTTTGAAATTTTAGGTCAGCAGTTAAAAGTTCGGGGAATTGAGGTGGTCTGGGAGCTTGAGCAGGATCCTCCTTTGATCTTGGCAGATCCTGACCGTCTGGAGCAGGTTTTTATCAATCTGCTGATCAATGCGCGGGATGCCATTGATGAAAAATGGCAATCCCAGCCCCATCAAAAAGGCGATAAAAAAATATTTTTGAAAACGAAATCCAACGCGGAAGAGATTACGCTTGAGATCCGCGATACCGGAGACGGGATTCAGGATGCCATTTTGGAACGGATATTTGAGCCCTTTTTTACCACCAAAAAAGTGGGTCAAGGTACCGGTCTGGGTCTTTCCATAAGCTACGGAATTATCCAGAAATGTAGAGGCAGCATTCAGGCGGTCTCCCGCAAAGGAGAAGGTGCCGGGTTTATTATCAAAATTCCAATCGCGAATGAAGACTGATGGAAAAATCAATTTTACTCGTTGATGACGAAGAAGGTATTCGCAAGGTACTCAGCATCGCGCTGTCTGATATGGGCTACCATGTGCGCACGGCCGAAAACGGTATCGAAGCCCTGCGCATATTCAAAGATGCTCGGCCGCCGATTGTGCTGACCGATATAAAGATGCCCGAGATGGATGGTATTGAGCTTCTGCGCCGCTTAAAAAAGGTGAGTCCGGATACGGAGGTCATCATGATTACCGGTCACGGTGACATGGATATAGCCATCAAAAGTGTTAAATATGAAGCCACCGATTTTGTCACCAAGCCTATCAACGATGAAGTCCTGGAAATCGCCTTGAATCGGGCGCAGGAACGAATTGCCATGCGCCAAAAACTCAATGAATACACCCAGAACCTTGAACAGCTCGTGCGGGATAAGAGCCAAAAGCTGATTGAGGCCGAGCGGCTGGCGGCAGTCGGGCAGACGGTGGCGGGACTCTCACACGCCATTAAGAACATTACCGGCGGCCTTAAAGGCGGCGCCTTCGTACTGGAAAAAGGCATCGAACTTAGCGATCAGAAATATCTGTTGCAGGGCTGGGAGATGATCAAGGGTAATGTCGATAAGATTACCAACCTGTCTTTGGATCTGCTCAATTATGCGAAAGCCACCGATTTGGATGTTCAGGCCTGTGATCCCAACGAACCGGCGCAGGAAGTCATTGACCTTATGCGCCCGCGGGCGCAGGAACTCGGAATCGATCTGGTCAGCGATTTTTCCCCAAACCTGAACACCTGTCATTTTGATTCAGATCTCATTTGTCGCTGCCTGCTGAATCTGGTGACCAATGCCATTGATGCCTGCATCAAAGATGACTCCGGTACCCAGGACAAAATGGTGACGGTTCGTATAAAAAAAACGCGTGGCTGGGGGGTTGAATACCAGGTGCTTGACAATGGCTGCGGGATGAACGCCGAAATAAAAAGGAATATTTTTAAACGTTTTTTTTCGACCAAAGGTTCTGAAGGTACCGGCATTGGGCTGATGATCACCAAGAAAATAATCGATGAACATAACGGTGTAATCGAGGTCGAATCTCAAGAAGGAGCCGGTTCCAAATTTTTCATCAAGCTCCCTAAAAAACCAAATGGATGACATCCTTTTAAAATACCGCCAGCTCGGCGACATTTTTGACACCTTTTCGATGGGCGTGATGGTCGTGGGGTCGGATCGCAAAATTATCTCGTTGAATCACTCAGCCGAAATAATCACGGGTTACAATGAATCGGATCTGCGTGGGAAATACTGCCAGCATATATTGCTTGACCCCCTGTGCGGCGGGGAATGCCAGTACCTAACGGCAGTCGAAAGCGGTCGGCAAGCCGGTAGCGTGGACTTTGAGGTTAGCAATCAAAGTGATGAAAAACACAGTATCACCCGGATCGTGTCGCCCATCTATGGACCGGACAAAACGCCATTGGGCTGTATCGAGGTTTTTCAGGACCATTCGGTCTTCAAAGATCTTCTTGAACGCGTCAGGCATGATGACCGGCGCTTAAAAATCATCCTGGATAACCTTGACATCGGCGTGCTTACCGTTGATCGCGGCGGGCATATCACCTTTTTTAACAACAGAGTTGAAACCATCACCGGGTTTAATCGAGGAGATGTCCTTGGAAAATCCTGCAGCATGATATTTGGCAATGCGTCCAGTCACGACAGGTTGCTGTTTAATGAAACGATTGCCGATGGGCAGGCGCGTTCGAGCACCGAAGGGGAGATCAAGACCCGTGAAGGTCAGGTCCTTCCGATGCGAGCCAATTACATGGCACTTAAAAATGAAGATGGGCGTATTGTCGGCGGTCTGGCAACTATTGCTGATCTATCGTTGAAGTATCAATTTAACAGCGAAATAAAGGGCCGCTATACATTTTATGATATGGTGGGCAAGGATCCGGCCATTGTAAAAATTTTTGAAATTGTGCCCGTTGTGGCTTCAAGCGATGCCACCATCCTGATCGAAGGTCCCACCGGAACCGGAAAAGATGTCTTAGTAAAAGTGATTCATAACGCCGGCCAGCGTTCAAAAAAGCCGCTGGTTAAAGTGAACTGCGCGGCATTGCCCGATAATCTCCTTGAATCAGAGATGTTCGGTTATGTTAAGGGCGCCTTTACCGGAGCGGAAACAGATAAACCGGGGAGATTTCAGGAAGCTGATGGGGGGACCATTTTTCTGGATGAAATCGGAGACCTGCCGTTATCGCTGCAGGCCAAGCTATTGCGGGTATTGGAAGATAAAGAGTTTTATCCTTTGGGCAGCAGAAAAACCACTCAGGTGGATGTGCGTATCATTTCAGCCACCAACCAGAATCTGGAGCGATTGGTTAGCGAGAAACGTTTTCGGGAAGATTTATTTTATCGGCTCAATGTGATGCGTCTGGACTTGCCCCCCTTGAAGGATAGAAGGGGTGATATTCCGCTTTTAATCTCCCATATTTTAAAGCGGCTGTGCGCCACCCGGGATACGATGGTTGAAAAGTTTTCAAACAATGCCATGGAAGTGCTTTTAAATTACGATTATCCCGGAAACGTCAGAGAACTTCAAAACATTATCGAGCACGCCCTGATTGTCTGTCAGGATAGAATCATTGAACGAAACCATCTGCCCCTTTCGCTTCAGGGCGGTATGCCAGTTCCGCTGCCAACAGAAGAAAAAAGACCGTTTGACAAAGAAATTGAATTTAGCGAGAAAACCATCATTTTAGATAGGTTGCAAAAATTTAACTGGAATAAAGGCAAAACCGCTGCTGCCCTTGATATCAACCGCACCACCCTGTGGCGCAAAATGAAAAAATACAATATTTCCTATTAATTTCAGATCCCTGTGACGAGACCCACCAAAAGTTATAGGGGTTGTCAAAAAAACGTTCCGGTATTCAGACGTTTTTTTCTACAACCCCTTATGCCGCAATTCCGTCATTCGGAACATTATTATGGAAAGCGGTATAAAAAGTCGATCCCATACGAAATGCAAATAAATAATAAAAATGATGCAATATGATGCATTTTATGTTGCAATTCGTTGCAAGGCGGGTTTTATCACTTCCCAGTTTGGAATTTTAATTTTAAGTTATTGTAATTATAAATAATAAAAACAATATTAATAAAAATTACACCCCTGTTCAATCCAGTTAGCCGACCTCACTTGAGCACCTATTGTTGCATATATGCAACAATAACGTCCTCCCATGAATTCTAAACATCGCGTTTAATCTATTTTAACTAATTTAAATTATTATTAATTTTTATAGTTAGGCCCATAAAAATACGTTTTGGCACGTTTGATGCTCAACATGTGGGTAGCCAGCGAACAAAACCGATCATATTGCAAACAATAAACCTATCGTTTTTGTAAACGAAAGACCGCCATGAACACCGTCACACTAAAAAAGGATGGCGCCATTAACCGCGACGGAAAAGCAGTGGGATCTGACGCGCTTGATTTACTCAGCTTCCAGATAGCGCTTGAAGAAGCATACACCCTGAGAAGTTTCTTTAAGATGATTGATAAATATAAACTTTTTGTAAAGCTGAATGCTTTTTTCCCCACCTTTACCGAGCTGTACCATAGCTGTCCGGAACAGGGATGTAATGCCGGTTTGCTCGATTACCTTGAATTCAGCAAATCGGTTGAAATGATCGGCGTTCCGGATAAGCGCTTGGAGATATATAACTCCCTTTTTGGCGTCCACGCAAGCGAGACCTCTGAGATTAAGTCCATGCAACTCGACAGTCTGCTGGATATACCGCTCAAGCTCGGAAGGCTGAAACACATCGTTTTCGGGGACCGAGTCGACATCTTCGAATTTGATACGGTATACACCCTATTTGAGTTCATTGACGGGATTGCGTGGCAACTCGGCTTTCACGCTACCCCGCAACAATGCGAGCTAAGGAGGTAAGCTATGTTTGAAAAAATCCTTTTTGCCACAACGGCTTCCCCCACCTGCGATAATGCCGCCAAAGTGGCCTTCGATCTGGAATTAAAATGGGACGCCAAGCTTTATGTCTTTCACGTATTGGGCATCCCGAGTCGCGGTTATAGCCCATTTGTTACCGACGTCAGAACGGGCGAGATTATGGAACCGGACCCGGACTATATCGAGTGGGTCAAAGAAGAAATGAAAAATACCTACGACAGGTTGCTGGCTGACAGTGAAAATGCCGTAATCGAAGCGGTCGTCGGCGTTCCCTATCGAGAGATTTTAAGAAAGGCGCGCAAAGAAGACATGGATCTTATCATTATGGGATCGCACACCCGGCAGGAGGATATCGGCGCTACGCGTTACCGCAGCATCGTCGGAAGTACGATGCAAAAAGTTGCCAAATCCGCCCGCTGTCCCGTGGTGATTATCAGCCGGCCGTGTACCACGTGCTGGAAGTTGTTTTCCAATATTGTTTTCGGAACCGATTTTTCCAAGGCCGCTGATTACGCCTATAAATGGGCCTACAGGTTAGCCAAAGAAGTGGGGGCCAAACTGCACTTTTTCCACGCCTGTGATATCAACACCACCGCTGCCGGCGTGGTTATGGAACAATCGGAGATCGAAAATCAGATCGCAAAAGCGAAAGAAAAAATTGAAAAGCGTTATATTGCCCAGATGAAGGGCTATGACAATTATGAAATCGAAGTCCGCGAAGGTGTTCCTTATGTTGAAATTTTGAAATTTGCCCGTGAAAAGACAGGCGATCTGATTGTTATGGCCCACCATACCCGGGAAGTCGATCCTGAGAAAGCGGTACTTGGAGGCACGGTTGAGCAGGTTGTTCTGCGATCCGCCTGCCCGGTGGCAAGTGTAAATCATCCTGACAAAGTCGCTGATCTATAATCTCCGACATCAGCAATGACAGCTGTAAGGGATGGAGTTTTTGCATGAAAAAGAAAACGGTTCTTATCGTAGAAGATGAATTGGATATGAGAATCTTCATATCCACCCTGCTTGAAACCAGCGGATATCAACCGGTTGTAACGAGGGATGGAAAAGAAGGCCTGCTCAAAGCCAGGGATGTTTTTCCCGATCTGATCATTTTAGATGTGATGATGCCCGGTGAAGGCGGTGTTGAGATGTACCGACAGCTCAAAACCGATCAATCCCTGTGTGACATACCGGTGATCATGCTATCCGCCATCGCTAAAAGAACTTTTTCGCATTATTTAAATATGGTCAACGCGCGACTGAAGGATCCCATTCCGGATCCTGATGCCTATATTGAAAAACCGCCAGAGGCAGAAGAATTGCTAAAAATGACCACCGCCCTGATCGGTTAGCGGTATCGGTTTCAAAGAGGGTGTCAGCGGAAAAAGTGCTGGAAACACAGGGTGGCCAAATGAAGCCAAACCAAGCAAACAGGAGTCGCATAAATGCTTACACGAATTGAATGGGATTGGGAACCTGGCAGCAGAGAAATTGCGAATATCAGCCAGTGGCAAAAAAAGTTTAACTGGGTCGAGGAGCCTTACGTAAGTCCGAATGGCGAAAAAATAGCCGCCATCGTTAACCTGGCAGAAGGCGAGTTCAACGTCTGTGTCAACGGTGATACCTGGGAGACGGTTTTTGATAAAATTTGGTATCTGCGATTTGCTCCCGACGGCCGCCTGGCAGCTCTGGTCTCGGAAGCGGGCGAATGGACCGTGGCGGTGGACAGCCACGCCTGGGATAATAAATTCGGCTATGTGTGGAATATGATGTTTAGCCCTGACGGGAAAAACATCGCGGTGGCCGTTCAGCAGGATATGACTTACGGCATGGCCTTAAACAACGTTGTTTGGCAGGAAACCTTTTCCAATATGACCAATCCCACTCTCAGTCCTGATGGAACCCGGACCGCAGCCGCCGTGCAGGTTGTCGGCTTTGGCGAAGGCGAAATTCATAAATTCCAGAAGGGCGCCTTTACTGCTGCCCTGGACGGCAAAACCTGGGACACGCTGTTTGTCAATGTTTGGAAAATGGCGATCAGCCCGGATGGACAGAAAACGGCTGCCGAGGTTCGGCTGAATCTATATGATTACACGATTGCGGTAAATGGCAAACCATGGGAGCAGACATTCGATTGTGTCTGGGAGCCGGTCTTTCATCCCCAAAGCATGGCGGTTATCGCTCCGGTAAGAAAAAACGGCAAGTGGTTTCTGGCCCAGGACGGCCAGATTATCTGGGATCGAAAATTTGTACAGCTCTGGCATCCGATGGTCAGCGAAAACAGCAACAAACTGGCGGCCATCGTCGCTGCTAAATATGGCAAATGGACAATCGCGGTGGACGGCAAACCCTGGTCCGTTTCATTTGGAGATTTGTTGACCGATGCCGTCTTCAGCCCTGATGGCAACCGTATTGCGGCGGCAGGCAAAAATGATGAGCGCTGGCTGATGGTTGTCGATGGTGTGGTCTGGCAAAACACCTTTGACATGGCCTGGCAGCCGGTCTTCAGCCCCAATAATGGTGATGTGGCTGTGAAAATTGAAAGAGACGGTAAATACAGTATCGCCGTAAATGATCGCATATGGGATCAAGCGTGCGATGCGATCTGGGATCCCGTCTTTAGTCCTGAAGGCGATAAAATTCTGCTGCGGACATTACAGGACGGCATCTATACGCGGCGCGTAATATCTGTCGAAGAGATTTTAAGCTAAAAAGGGGGTTTCATGCACACTTTATATAATTTTGTGAGTGGCCCGCTCGCCTGGCTGGCCTTTATCATTTTTATCGGCGGCTGTCTTTACCGGCTGATCAGCTTGATCATATTGGTCCCTAAGAAAGAAAAATTTATCTACTCTTACATGAGCCTGAAATACGGGCTGCGCTCCATTGTTCGTTGGAGCACGCCTTTTGCCACCGAAAATATGAGAAGGCATCCGGTCCTGACGATCGTCGCGTTTGGCTTTCACATCTGTCTGATACTGACCCCGATTTTTTTGTTGGCCCATGTGACGCTGGTTGATGAATCCTGGAACCTCAACTGGTGGACTTTGCCCGAGGGTGTGGCTGAAATCATGATCTTGATTGTGATTGCCGCTTGTGTGTTTTTCCTGGTGCGACGCTTGGTGAATCCGGAGGTTCAGTATGTCACGTCCGCGTCGGATTATATCCTCCTGGCGATTGTGGCGGCACCGTTTATTACCGGGTTTTTAGTGTACTACCAGTGGTTTGGATATCAAACCCTTTTGATTCTGCATATTCTTTCAGGTGAAGTCATGCTGGTGGCCATCCCGTTTACCCGTTTGAGTCACATGTTGTTTGCACCGCTGACCAGAGCTTATATGGGTTCAGAATTTGGGGGAGTGAGGCATGCCAAGGACTGGTAAAATAGCTGTCTCCAAAATGCATCTAACGCCCAAGGGCTGTGTTGCTAACCGATTCAAAATGCTCACATACTTACGTGTATGCTCCGCTTTTGAATCGGTTTGCGCCTTGCCCTTGAACGTGATCTGCTATTTTTGAGACAGCTTTTATTGATATTCTAATTCAAAAAAAAACAGACATTGTCTATACAATGTCGTTGATCGAGAAATAAATAAACTTTCATTTTAACACCTAAACCACAAACATCGTCTCACAGGAGAGCGACCATGGCTGAGCCTGCAAAGCAAATTGAAAAGAAAATCATGGACAAAGGTCTGGAAATCGGTGCCCAAAATCTGACCGCGGAACAGATTAAACGCGTGATCAACAGAGTTTTAAAAAGTGAATCCGGCGCACGCCTCAAAGCTTATGTCGATACCTGTATCCACTGCGGCCTGTGCTCTGAAGCCTGCCACTATTACCTTTCCCATGACAAAGACCCGCAATATTCCCCGGTGGGAAAAGTGAAACAAACCCTGTGGAAAATGTTGAAAACCAAAGGAGACGTCAGTGCGGATTTTATAAAGAAAGCTTCTCAGATTGCCTCCACGCAGTGCAATGCCTGTAAGCGCTGTGCCATGTACTGTCCCTTTGGGATCGACATTGCCTATATGATGCTGACCGTACGGCGCATCTGTCATTTACTGGGCGTAACCCCCTTATATATTCAGGATACGGCCCACAGTCATGCGGTCACCATGAACCAGATGTGGGTTAAAGATGATGAGTGGATTGATACCCTGCAGTGGCAGGAGGAAGAGGCCCAGGCTGAAATCCCGACCCTGCGCATCCCCCTTGAAAAAGAAGGGGCCGACATCATGTATTCGGTTATCGGCCCGGAACCCAAATTTCAGGCCCAGTTGCTATACCAGGCGGCGGTCATCATGGATGTGGCCGGGGTGAATTGGACCATGCCCGCTACCCCCGGCTGGGACAACAGCGATATGGCCATGTATACCGGCGATAATGAAATCATGGGGCGCGTCAAACGGATCCATTTTGAAACCGCTGCCAGATTAAGGGTTAAAAGGATTGTCATGGGCGAATGCGGTCATGCCTTTCGTTCGGTTTATGATATGGGCAACCGCTGGCTGGGATGGCGCATGCCTCCCATCCCCATCGTGCATGCCATCGAGTTCTATTACGAATTGATCAAAGACAAAAAAATCACCATCGCTAAAAAATTCAAAGAGCCCGTTACCCTCCACGATCCGTGTAACGTGATTCGAGGCGGCGGTCTGGCTGAAAAGGCCCGCTATGTGGTCAATGCCATCTGTGAAAAACTGATCGAGATGCATCCCAACCGCGAGCACAATTATTGCTGCTGTGCCGGTGGTGGCGTGATCAATTGCGGGCCGCCTTACAAAATGACGCGCATGGAAGGTAACCGCATTAAGGCCGAACAGTTATTTGCGGCCAAGTCCAGAGGGGCCAAAGTACTGATTGCGCCCTGTCACAATTGCCACAGCGGCCTTGAAGATATAAACCACCACTATGGTCTCGGTTATGAGATCAAGTTTATGAGTGATATTCTGTATGATGTTATCAACAAACCGGTTTAAAAAACCTAACCGTTGAGGGGTTCAGAGGTTCAGGGGTAAGACCAAGGTGTCAGGTGTCAGGTTTCGGGTGTCAGTTACCGGGTTCCAAGGTTCAAGGTTCAGCGTTCAGAGGTTCATCATCGAGCATTATGCATCCCAGTGGCCAAGAGCCAGCAGCAAGCAGCCAGCGACCAGAAGCCTGACACCTGAAACCTTATTCACGAAACCCTGAACTCTGGATCCTGAAAAGTGATGTTGAACCTGCTAACCCATAAAATAAATGGAGACAACATGATGAAAAAAGGGATATTCCTCCTTATTGCTCCCCTACTCGTTGGTATTTTACTGATACCGGCATTCTCACAGGAAGATATGGAGGTGGTGGATGACGACAGTTTTGCAGTAAGGCAACGACCGCCGGTTGTTTTTCGACATGATGAACACAACGAAACAGCCCAGATAGAAGATTGCTGCGAATGCCACCATGTTTATGAAGATGGAGAGAAATTGGAAGATGAGTCTTCGGAAGACGAGAGTTGCTCAGAATGTCATGATGAGAAAGGCTCCGGGAATAAACTCGGCCTGAAAAAGGCATTCCATTCGAACTGCAAAGGATGCCATCTTGAACAAAAGAAGGGCCCGATCATGTGCGGCATGTGCCATGTTCGGTAGATAAAATATGGTGATCTGATTTACGTTTTGGCCCAATTGAGTTAAAACTCAATTGGCAGTTATTTATTATTGGTTAATAGTTTAATATAGAATAAAATCGGTTATTATTGATTTCGAATCACCTGATTCAAAAGGGGTTGTCAAAAAAACGTTGCGGTATTCAAACGTTTTTTTCTACAACCCCTTAAGCCGCAATTCCGTCATTCGGAACATTATTATGGAAAACGGCATAAAAACGAATAACAATGAACGCTGAATCGAGTATTTTGGCTCAATTCGGCTTGAAAGAGAGGAACGCCATGCCCAAAAAGATTTTGATCATCGACGATGATCCGGTGGTTGTCAAATATCTGATGGCTGTGTTTAGCGACAATGGTTATGCAACCTGCAGTGCCTCCAGTAGCATGGAAGGGTTGGAAGTCGTCAAAGCGGAAAAACCGGACTTGATCTGTCTTGATCTACAGATGCCGGGTGAGTGGGGTGCCCGGTTTTACCGCAAGCTTAGAAAAGATAAACAATTAAAAGACACTCCGGTTATCGTCGTCAGCGGGATTGACGGCGACCATGCGGTTAAAGATGCGGTCGCGTTTGTTAAAAAACCCTTTGATCCGGAGAAACTGGTCGGCATTGTTAAGAATACAATCGGCTAGAACCCATTAGGTTTCCTCTTTATGGCCGTCAATTATGGATAAGAAATTATTACTCGTCGATGACGAAGAAGGTATTCGCAAAGTCCTCAGCATATCGTTATCGGACAGCGGGTATACGGTATTTACTGCAGAAAATGGAGAGGAAGCCCTCAAAATTTACCGCAAAGAAACCCCGCCGATTGTCCTTACCGATATTAAAATGCCGGGAATGGACGGGATCGAACTCCTGCAAAGGATCAAACATGAAAACCCCGATACCGAAGTTATTATGATTACCGGCCATGGGGATATGGACCTGGCCATCAAAAGCCTCAAGTATCAGGCCGTTGATTTTGTGACCAAACCGATCAACGATGATGTTTTAGAAATTGCACTCAACCGGGCACATGAAAAAATCCGCATGCGACAGCAGTTGCGCGAATACACCGAAAACCTTGAAGCCCTGGTTCGTGAAAAATCAGCAAAACTGATAGAAGTCGAGCGGCAGGTTGCCGTCGGACAGGCGGTTGAGGGGTTGTCTTCAGCCATGCGCGATATTGCCGGGGATCTGGAAGGGGGTTTAACCTATTTCAACGAAATGCCCTGCTTTGTTTCGGTTCACAATCCGAAATTAAAGATTATTGCGGTAAATCCGCTGTATAAGGAACGTCTGGGCGATAAAGTCGGCCGTAACAGCTGGGATGTTTATACGGCTAAAACCGGTGCCGGGTTCAAATGCCCCGCTGAACAGACATTTAAAACCGGCAAAGGCCTGCGAACAAAAGCAACCGTTAAAACTTCAAATGGCGATAAAGCTCCGGTGATAGTGCACACCGCACCGATTCGCAATCAGGACGGTGATGTGGAACTGGTCGTAGAGATATCGGCTGATATTACCGAAGTCAAGCGCCTGCGGGAAGAATTGCACCGCACCCAGCAGCGCTACCAGCAGCTTTTTGATGAAGTGCCCTGTTATATATCGGTACAGGATAGACAGTTCAGGCTGACGGCAACCAACCGACGTTTTAAAGAAGATTTTGACGTCGAACTCGGCGCTTTCTGTCATGAAGTTTACAAACATCGGGATGAGTCCTGCCCCAACTGCCCGGTTGCCAGAACATTTGAAGACGGGCAATCCCACCAGGCAGAGATGGTGGTCACCTCCAAAACTGGTGAGCAATACAACGTGTTGATCTGGACGGCGCCTCTGAGGAATACCGCCGGAGAGATCACACACGTTATGGAAATGTCCACCAACATTACCCAGATTCGCAAGCTCCAGGATCATCTGTCATCACTGGGTTTGAAAATAAGCTCGATCTCACACGGAATCAAAGGCCTGCTGACAGGCTTGGACGGCGGTATGTATCTTGTGGAGACCGGATTTGCGAAAAAGAAGCCCGAAAGAGTTAAGCAGGGATGGGCAGATGTAAAAACCATTATCAGCCGCATTCGCAAACTGGTTCATAATATCCTGTTCTTTGCCAAGGAAAGAGAGCTGAAATGCGCTCGCCTTGATGGTTTAAACTTTGCTGAAGATGTGGCTTCAACGATTGAACCCAAAATAAAAGCAAATGGCATTGAATTTGTTTGTGATTTCGACACGTCCTTAGAAGAGCTCGAAATCGATGCCGGTGTTGTGCGCCTGGCACTGATCAATATATTAGAAAATGCTTTAGATGCCTGCATCGAAGATGAAGCCCAAAAATCCCATAAGATCGTCTTCAGTGTTCAACAGGAAGAAGAACAGATTATATTTGAAATAAAGGACAATGGAATTGGAATGGATCAGGAGACCCGTGAAAGTTTGTTTACGCTGTTTTTTTCATCTAAAGGCAACAAAGGAACCGGACTCGGGCTTTTTATTGCCGACAAAATCATCGATCAGCATGGAGGCAAGATAAGCGTCGTATCCAAACCCGGTCAGGGATCAAATTTTAGGATTTCGATTCCGAAGATCATCCCGCAATCCATTAAAAACATGACCGGGGATTGGAAGGAGAAGAATGAATGAAACTTACCGACATCGCACCTTTAAAAAAATGGCTTGAACTCGAACAGAAAATCAATAAACGCTCCGGTTTAAATGCTTCAGTATTTGACATTGACGGAGTGCGGATTACAGATTTTATAAAATGGGCGAATAAACTCTGCCCGGTCATCAAAGCGGATAAAAAAGGTCAGGATTATATTTGTGCTGTCGCGCATC